>ORMF010391841.1_pt1 | contig 19472 bp, 17 predicted proteins | sample 1779871 | NCBI WGS metagenome assembly ORMF01 (sample SAMEA104232316, study PRJEB22302) | groundwater metagenome | biome: forest; feature: aquifer; material: groundwater | place: USA | collected 2011-08-07 | depth 5.4 m | reverse complement strand
CGGTGGCAGTAGCAGGTCCTGATCGGGCAGGTAAGGCCGGTAGGCTTTCGGCATGAAACATTATGCACCGATTCCGTTTGATTTGTTCCTTCGATCTTGCGGAATTCTCGGACGGGCTCCTAGCTCCGCCAACCGGCAGGCGGCCTCGTTGCAAGAGTCCAGCGCAGCGCTCGTGGAGATGTCCGGGATGACGGCCAGCAACGCGGAAAATTCGCAAAACGCCAGGGAATATGCTTCGCAAGCAAGAAAGTCAGCCGAAGAGGGCACGATTGCGATGGAGGAGATGCGAAAAGCGATGGACGCAATCCAGTCCTCCAGTTCGGGAATTTCCACGATCATCAAGTCGATTGACGAAATCGCATTTCAAACCAACATTCTGGCGCTGAACGCAGCGGTGGAGTCGGCCCGAGCCGGCCAGGCGGGCCTGGGGTTCGCGGTAGTGGCCGGGGAGGTACGGAACCTGGCCCAGCGTAGCGCGCAAGCAGCCCGTGACACGGCCCTGCGCATACAGGAATCACTGGTTCGCAGCGAAGAGGGGATCCGGATGAGCGACTCGATCGGGTTGATCTTCCAGGAGCTGGATGGGCGTACCCGCCAAGTCGACGAGATCATCTCTCAAATCGCGAGTTCCACGGCCGAACAACGCAAGGGTATTGACCAGATCGGTCAGGCCATGCAAGCCATTGATGGTGTCACGCAAACCAACGCGTCGGCGGCGGAACGCACCACGGCGTCCGTGACTGGTTTGAACAAAAAAACGGTGCAGCTGCGGACACTGATCAATGAGATCAAGCCACTGGTGGGATGGGCTTCTAAAACCGTTTGAGGGCGCGGAGCATGGAATCTGTTTTCATGCCGCCGCTCATCTCCACTGTGTGAATGTTGCGCCACTGGCCGTCTTTTGCGCCAATGTAGCGTGCCGATTCGCGGTCCGCTCCCATGAGGATGATGATGAGGTCACTTTTGGGATAGTGGAGCGCGCGATATTGGCGTTCTCCGGTGTCCGATCTCCAATGATCCTTGTCGGGGGGGCCGAGCTTGCGAACAACATCAAAGTAGTCTGACTGCGCCGAGAAGCCCAACTCGGCCTGAATGACGGCACGATACTCGACGGTGCCCCCTGTGCTGCGTAGGCGCAGCACGGCGATGCCGGTCACGGTGATCGCAATGCCGATCAACAAGGCGATTCCAATCATCTTGCCGATACCGGATTCGGTTCCAGACCCGCTGGAACGCAGCATGGAAACTGCCTCCGCGATGCCTGAAGCGGACTTAGTCGCCTGCTTTGGTTCGGGTTCCCGCCGCGACACGGTGGAGGAGGCGGGCATCGGCAGCACGCGCCGGACGAAAGGCCATATCGAACCACTCTTGTATTCGAGCTCGCGCTTGAGGCCCAGAATCATCACCGGTTCATCGACCTTGGAGAATTCGCCCAGGTAGCCGCGCGGGATCCAAACCTCAGTGTTCGATTTTACATTTCGAACGAGGATTTCGCTCCAGTTACCCTGCAGGAAATTCCACTGATTGTGTTCGATGTTGACAATGGGAGGGAAAAAAGAAAAAAGCTGGTCGCCCAGATCATCGATATGCGGCGGCACAGGTGTGGAGGCCATGCGATAAAACCATCTTAACGCAGCCTGGGACAGGGGAATGATTCCGGCTACACTGGTTCCTGACCCTATGTCCAATCGAAACCAGGAAGCTCTCGAATATCACGCGTCCGCGCCGGCCGGAAAGATCGCCGTCGTCGCGACCAAGCCGTGCCAAACGCAGCACGATCTCAGCCTTGCCTACACGCCCGGCGTCGCGGTGCCGTGCCTGGAAATTCACCGCGACCCGAACCTTGTTTACAACTACACCTCGAAAGGGAACCTGGTGGCGGTGATCACCAATGGAACGGCGGTGCTGGGGCTGGGCAACATCGGACCGGCGGCGGGCAAGCCGGTGATGGAGGGCAAGGCGGTTCTGTTCAAGCGGTTCGCCGACATCGATGTATTTGATATCGAACTGGCCAGCGAAGACCCCAAGGAAATCATCCGGGCCTGTCAACTGCTGGAGCCGACCTTCGGCGGGATCAATCTGGAAGACATTAAGTCTCCGGAATGTTTCGAGATTGAAGACGAGCTCAAGCGAACGCTCAGGATCCCCGTTTTTCATGACGATCAACACGGCACCGCCATCATCTCGGGCGCAGCCTTGATGAATGCGGTTGAGCTGTCGGGCAAGCAACTCGAAAGCGTCCGGTTGGTGGTGAATGGTGCGGGAGCGAGCGCGATCTCGTGCGCCGAGCACTATATCCGGCTGGGTGTGCGAAGGGAAAATATTATCCTTTGCGATACCAAGGGCGTGGTGTATGCGGGCCGCGAAGAAGGGATGAATCAATACAAGCGGCGGCTGGCGGCCGAGACTCCGGCGCGCACATTGAGCCAGGCCTTGCACGGCGCCGATGTGTTGATCGGCCTATCTTCCGCGAACTGCATCAGCGGAGACATGCTGCAACCGATGGCGGCGAACCCGGTTGTATTCGCGATGGCGAATCCTGATCCGGAGATCACCTATGAAGACGCGGTGGCGGCGCGGCCGGATGTGATCATGGCTACTGGCAGGAGCGACTATCCGAACCAAGTGAACAATGTGCTGGGCTTTCCGTTCATATTCCGAGGGGCATTGGATGTGCGCGCCACCGCGATCAACGATGAAATGAAGCTGGCCGCGACGCGCTCTCTAGCGGCTCTTGCCAAGGAGGACGTGCCGGATTCAGTGCGGCGTGCCTATGGCGTGGAGGCGATGCAGTTCGGACGAGAATACATCATCCCTAAACCGTTTGATTCGCGCGTTCTGATTTGGGTGGCCTCGGCTGTGGCGCAGGCAGCGATGGAAACCGGAGTGGCGCAGCACACAATCGAGTTGGGCAAGTACCGGGAGGAGCTCGAGAAGAGGCTGGGCAAGTCGCGCGAGCTGATGCGGATCATCCTGCACAAGGCGAAACGCAAACCCTGCCGAGTGGTCTTCCCGGAAGGGGAGGAGTCGAAGATACTGCGGGCGGCGCAGATTCTGTTGGATGAGAAAGTCGCGACTCCGGTGTTGATCGGGAGCCGCGAGGTGATCAACACACGAGCGTCTGAGCTGAACCTGGACATAGGCGATGCGCGCATCGTGGATCCGGCGGCATTCCCGGATCTGGCCTCCTATGTGGACGCCTTCTACAACTTGCGCCAGCGGAAGGGCCTCACTCGGCGCGAGGCGGAAACGTTCTGGCATGACCGCACGAGCCTGGCGGCAATGATGGTGTACCGGGGCGAAGCGGAAGCCTTGGTGGCGGGCCTGACGCAACATTACCCGGACACGATTCGCCCGGCGCTGCAGGTCATCCCGATGAAGACAGGCCGCCGGAAGGTGGCCGGGATGTATCTGTTGATCACGCCGCACGGCAAGGTTTTTTTCCTGGCCGACACGACGGTGAACATCGAGCCGACGGCGGAAGATTTGGCGGAAATCGCCGTGGCCACGGCCGCCAAGGCAGGCGAATTCGACGTGGAACCGCGCGTGGCGATGTTGTCCTTTTCCAATTTCGGCAGCACGCCGCACCGGTTGGCCGATAAAGTGAGGCGGGCGGTGGAACTGGTGCGCGCCAGTCATCCCGACCTCATCATTGATGGCGAGATGCAGGCCGATACGGCCGTGGTCCCGGAGCTTCTCGCAATGACCTACCCGTTCAGCCGCATACAGGGCGGAGCCAACGTGCTGATCTTTCCGAACCTGGAAGCGGGAAACATCGCCTACAAGTTGTTAATGCGAATTGGCGGGGCCGAGGCGATCGGACCGATTCTGACGGGTTTGTCCAAACCAGTGCACGTGTTGCAGCGAGGCTGCGAGGTTTCCGACATCGTGAACATGGCGGCGATCGCGGTACTGGACGCGCAATCATTGAGTTGACAGGCCCCTGCCTGCTGGCATACGCTCAGGCGCATGAAGCAAATTATGGTTGTTCTTTCCCTGCTGGCCGCAATGCCGCTGGCTGCGGTTGACGTTTCCGGCGCTCCGGCTCTGCCGCAAAAGCTGGTCCCGAACTGGGCGCAGCTTCCGGCTGGCTGGAATTTTGGCGAATGCAGCGGCGTCGAAGTGGACGTGGACGACAATGTCTGGGTCTTCAACCGCGGACCGCATCCGGTGATCCAGTTCGACAAGACAGGCAAGATGCTGAATGCCTGGAAGGAGGTCCCGGTGACCTCGGCGCACGGGATCGGCATTGGGCCGGACGGCAGCGTGTGGCTGATCGACGTCAAGGGACACGCGGTCATGAAATTCAACAAAGACGGCCGCCTGCTGATGATGATCACGAACGCGGGCAAGCAGCCAGGCAATAACGAGACGCCGTACGCCTTCAATGAGCCGACGGGGATTGCCTTTGCACCGAACGGAGATTTTTATGTATCGGACGGCTACGTCAACTCGCGCGTGGTGAAGTACAACAAGGACGGGGAACACATTCTGCACTGGGGCAGCAAGGGGCAAGGAGACGGGCAGTTCAATCTAGTGCATGACGTGGTGCTGGATCAGCAAGGGCATGTCTACGTGGCCGATCGAACCAATGAACGCATTCAGATTTTTGACGCGAATGGAAAGTTCCTCAACAAGTGGACGCACGTGGGAGCGCCCTGGGGGCTGGCCTACTCCAAGAAAGAGAGCGCCATCTACATGAGCGACGGCGTGAACAACCGGGTGGTGAAGCTGAGCCTGAACGGAGAGGTGCTGGGGAAGTTGGGCAGCTTTGGCAAGGCGCCGGGCCGCCTGGACTTTGCGCATCACATTGCGGTGGACTCGGAAGGATCGATCTACGTGGTGGAAATCAAGAACTGGCGCGTGCAGAAGTTCGCCAAATGATTCTATTTGGCGAGCCCGTAGAGGCCGCTATTCGGACAGTTGTTCAAGAGCAGACGCGGAAAGGATTCTCCTACCCGGAACGCGGCGCCACACAAGGAAGCGCGCCCCGAGGCTACAACGTCGATCACCATCGTATCCGGCTGGGCCACGGAGAGGAAGCCTATCAACGCGCCAAACGGGCGGTGCGCGACTGGAAGATGTTCAACCTCTATTGGGTGAAGTTGTGCTGGACCTATCAGCCGATCAAGCCTGGGGTTGAGGTGGGCATCATGGTGCATCATTTTGGATTTTGGTCAGTGAGCGCCGCGCGCATTGTCTACGTCGTGGATGAGGAAGCACCAATGCGCAGGTTCGGATTTGCGTTTGGCACACTGGCGGGGCACATGGAGCGCGGTGAGGAGCGCTTTCTGGTGGAACATCTTGAGGACGGGTCGGTCTGGTACGACCTGTACTCGTTCTCGCGGCCCCAGCACTGGCTGGCGCGCTTTTTCTATCCATTAGGACGGATGGTCCAGAAACGATTTGCGCGTCACTCGCTTCAGGCGATGTATGATGCTGTCAAATGAAGCTCCTTCTCTTGAACACGCGCAAAACGGACTCGCTCCGGCACCTCGAAGACCGCGTGTTCCTCCCCATTTGGCACCGCGCCTCCGCGGCCTTTGCGCTTTTGACGGTGTTGGTAGGCTCATCCCTATTTGCGGAAAAGGTTGAAATTTTGCGGGACGAGTTTGGCGTGCCGCATATATTCGCGACTACCGATGCCGGTGGCGCCTTCGGTTCGGGCTACGCCCAAGCCGAGGACCGGCTGGAGGAGCTGATGCGGAATTTCCGGAAGGCCGAAGGAAGTATGGCCGAGGCATTCGGGGAAGAGTGGTTCCATCACGACTATCGCCAGCGGCGGTGGGGGCATCGATACATTGCGGAGGCGCACTATCGGGAACTGAGTCCGAAGATCCGGTCGATTCTGGAGGCCTACGTGAGCGGGATCCGGCTATTTCAGCGCCAGCATCCGGAACAGTCCCCGCCCTGGGCGCTGGATCTGCAGCCATGGCACCCGGTGGCGCTGGCGCGATTCACCATCTCCGGATGGCCGGAAGGCGAGGCTGCCTCAGATCTTCGCCGCGCTGGTGTCCAACCCGATCCGGTGCCTTACGCCGGCTCCAACCAGATGCTCATAGCGCCCAAACGAACCGCGCTGGGCGCGCCCATTGCTGTGATCGACCCGCACCTGAGCTGGTACGGCGAGACACGTTACTACGAGATGCGGCTATATGGCGGCGCTCTCCAACAGGCCGGTGGCGGACGTTTGGGACTTCCCTTCCCTACCCTGGGCCACAGCCGGTACTGTTCAGTGGCGATGACCACCGGAGGTCCGGACACCTCAGACGTGTTTGAAGAGGAGATCAAAGACGGCAGCTATCGTACCGGCGCAAACACCTGGAAGCCCCTCGACAAACGTACGGAGAAAATAGGAGTGCGCGGGAAGGACGGACGCGTCGAATGGCGTTCTGTCACGATCGAATCCACGCACCACGGGCCGATCTGGGCGCATAAGGATGGGAAGGCGTATTCGTTTGCCTCTCCGTATCTGGATCAGTTCCGGCTGCTGGAGCAGGCCTACGCGATGGTGACGGCGCGGAACCTGACGGAAATGAAAAAGGCGCTGGCGATGCGGCAATACATGGCGCAGAACATCATGGTGGGCACGGTGGACGGGGACATTTTTTATCTGCGTAACGGCCGGGTGCCGATTCGCGCGAAGGGTTGCGATCCGTCGATGCCAATGCGGGGTTGGGGCGGATGTGAGTGGCAGGGGCTGCACCCGATCGAGGATCTGGTCCAGATCGCAAACCCGGAGCAAGGCTACATGCAGAACAACAACTGCTCGCCGTGGGTGATGATGCGCGATTCACCGCTGGTGCCGGAGCGATACGCCGAACGGCCTTATGTGTACAACGACACGAGGCGGCCGGCCTCCCAACGAGCCGCGATGACGCGCGAGCAATTGGACGCGAGTTCCCAGGTGACGATGGAACAGGCGATCGGCTTTGCGTTTTCACCGGAAGTGTACAAGGCCGATACGTGGCAGGCGCGCATTCGCGCGGCCGCGCCGGAACACCCCTTGGCTACGCTGCTGGCGGGGTGGAACCGCCGGGCCGATGCGGATTCGCGGGCGGCGCTCGGTTTCTATCTTTTCAAGATGTCATTGGGCGAGTACAAGGCGGCGGTGGAGGCTCCGGCCGCGGTAACAGGCCAGGCGATTCGCGAGGCATTAGACAAGGCATCGGCGCTGCTGAAGACCGAGTTCCCGGCACATTCCAATTGGGGGACACTGTTCCGGGTGGGCAGGGAAGGCGCAGGGCGCACGTTCCCGGTGTCCGGCGGCAACGTGTCGGAGGCAGGCATGGCGACGCCGCGCAACATCACGTTCAAGCCGCAGGGCCGTGAGATGGTCGGGGTGGGCGGCCAGACGCAAACCATGGTGGTGGTTCTCACCAAGCCGCCGCAGTCCTATCAAGTGCTGCCGCTTGGCGAGAGTGACCACAAAGAATCCGGGCACTTTGATGATCAGGCGGAGAAGCTATTTTCCAAGTCCAAGGCAAAGCCGACCTTTTTCCTGGACCGGAAGGAGCTTGAAAAACACCTCACCAGCAAACGAGACCTCGACTTTTGAGGAACACGCGCAAGAACGGAGCTGCCGTCCGCACCGGTAGCCCGCGTATTTCTGGCCAGTTTGGTGCCGCGGACGGCGCCCTTTGCGCTTTTGAGTAGGACAGGACGTCTCCAACTATCGTGAGAACTCCCGGCTCAGCCGCGCCGGCGAGTTAAAACGGAGCCGCCCACCGTTGAGATCAGCCAATTCCTGCTTACCCCAGTTGGCGCGCATCAAGCCTTTTTCTTCTTCCGTAATCCAGACACCGGCGCAACCAGAATCATGGCTCCCGTTGCGCGTCTCCCCATGTGGGGGCTCGCCGTGTGTCCCGATGACTCCTGCGTCGTCCACACCCAGGTGGATCGCTTGGAGAGCGACCTCATGATGGTCGAGTACTTCCATTACGATCAACGGATCGCGAGCGCGTAATGCCGGTGGATATCTTCATCCAGGGTAAGTAGCGGCGCTTGGCGAAGCCTGGCATGTCCCACGATGATTCGATCGAATGCGTCGCGAGTCCACGTCTCTTCCATCGATTTCCGGATCACAGACTCAAACGGGACGCTGCAAATCCGGACACCCGCGTTCAGGACCAGGTCCTCCAGGATCTCAGCCGCCGGGCTGTTCACTCTTCCAATTTCGTGCAGATAACTGGTCTCAAGCAGCACGATTGGTGAGATCAACAGCTCAGAATCAGCCACCACTGTGCGGTACTGATCGGAGATCCAATCCACTACGCCACTCCTCAGCCAGATGGCGGCATGCGTGTCGAGATAGATCACTCGCCGGCCTTACCGATCCCCCACTTCTTGCGCCAATCCGCATCTTTGGTAGGATCCCATCCGAAATCGATGATCTCCTGTGGGTCCCCGATGATGGTTTTCTTACCCATCCGCTTGATTCTCTCAAGCCTGCCCATTGGGGCGGCGATGGTCAAGACCACTCCCTTGCGCTCAATCTGAACGGGAACACCCGTTGCGATTACGGTGTCGAGGATCGCGTAAATGTCCTGTCTGAGCTTCGTCGCTGTGATGGGCATTGAGGTCTCCTGGAACCAGCATAATGAACGTACGTACACTTGTCAATATACGTACGTACTAATTCCAGGAACCACACCCTACGCCGTCCGGTTCGTCTCCCCTTTGCCGTCCTTGGCCAGAGCGGCCTGGGCAGCGGCTAGGCGCGCGATGGGTACACGATACGGGCTGCAAGAGACGTAGTCCATTCCGAGGTTGTAGCAGAACTCCACCGAACTGGGTTCGCCGCCGTGCTCACCGCAGATGCCTACTTCCAGATTTGGGCGGACGCCGCGGCCGAGTCGAGTGGCGATTTCCACCAGTTGGCCAACGCCTTCCTGGTCCAACACGCCAAACGGGTCCGCCTTGAAGACCTTTTCGTCTTCATAGAGCCGCGAGAACTTCGTATAGTCATCGCGCGACAGGCCCATGGTGGTCTGTGTCAGATCGTTGGTACCGAAGCTGAAGAACTCGGCGTGAGCGGCGATCTTGTCGGCCGTTAAGGCGGCCCGCGGGATCTCAATCATCGTACCCACCAGGTACTTCAACTTCTTCATTCCGGCCTTGGCCAACACTTCCTTGGCCACCTTGACGACGATCTCTTTCTGATGCTCGAGTTCGCGCGCGCTACCGATGAGCGGGATCATCACCTCTGGAATCACCTTCACGCCCTTCTTGGCCACCTGCACGGCGGCCTCAAAGATCGCGCGGGCCTGCATTTCGGTAATTTCCGGATAAGAGATGCCCAACCGGCAGCCGCGATGCCCCAACATCGGATTGAACTCATGCAGTTCTTCGACGCGGTGTAGCAGTTCGGGCAGGCGCTTCTTCAGATCGCTCACCGGGATGCCATAGCTCTCCGACATCTCCTTCTTGTCTTTGAGGGAGGCGTGGGGGAGCCGTGCCAGATCCACCATCAGGTTTTCCCGCTTCGGGAGAAACTCGTGCAAGGGCGGATCCAGGGTGCGGATCACGACCGGGTAGCCATCCATCGCCTTGAACAAACCGGCGAAATCGGACCGCTGCATGGGCAAAAGTTTCAACAGCGCTTTGCGGCGCGACTTCTCATCGCGCGCCAGAATCATTGCCTGCATGTGCGGCAGACGGTCCGAGGCAAAGAACATATGTTCGGTGCGGCAGAGTCCGATGCCTTCCGCGCCGAAGGCACGGGCCGCCTTGGCGTCGCGCGGAATATCAGCGTTGGCGCGAACCCCGAACTTGCCGCGATACTGATCCACCCAGCGCATAAAGGTGGCAAACTCCCCGGTGTTTGGATCCGGTTCCTTAGTGGTAGCCTGGCCCAGAAACACGTCGCCGGTGGTACCGTCGATAGAGATCCAGTCGCCCTCCTTCACTGTTACTGTCTTGCCGCCGACCTGCACGGTGCAGTTTTTGGCTTTCCCATTGATGGTCATGGCGCCGGCGCCCACAATGCAAGGGCGGCCCATGCCACGAGCGACAACGGCGGCGGGCGAGCTCTTGCCGCCGACGGCAGTGAGAATCCCCTTGGCCACGTCCATGCCGTGAATGTCGTCCGGCGTGGTTTCCTTGCGAACGAGAATGACCGGGCCATTCTTCACGGCGGCCACGGCGTCGTCGGCGCTAAAGGCGGCGCGCCCGACGGCGGCTCCCGGCGATGCGGCAATTCCGGTGGTGAGCTTGACGAGTGTCTTCAGAGAGGCTCCATCAAAGACAGGGTGGAGCAGTTGATCGAGCTGTGCGGGCGCTACGCGCTGGACGGCGGTCTTGCGGCTGATGAGGCGCTCCTCGGCCATCTCGACTGCAACGCGCAAGGCGGCCGGACCGGTGCGCTTGCCGTTCCGGGTTTGCAGCATGTAGAGCTTGCCTTCCTGGATGGTGAACTCAAAGTCCTGCATGTCCTTGTAGTGCTTTTCGAGGCTCGTGGTGATTTCGACCAGTTGCTTATAGACAGCAGGCATCTGTATGCCCAGCTTTGAGATGGGCTCCGGAGTGCGGATACCGGCCACCACATCTTCGCCTTGCGCGTTCAACAGGTACTCACCGTAGAACACCTTTTCGCCGGTGCCGGGGTCGCGGGTGAAGCCCACACCGGTCCCCGAGGTGTCGCCCATGTTGCCGAAGACCATCGCCTGTACGTTGGCGGCGGTTCCAATGTTGTCAGGAATTTTTTCCATTTTGCGGTAGTAGCAGGCCTTGGGGTTCCACCAGCTCTGGAAGACCGCGTTACGGGACATTTTCAACTGATCGCGCGCATCCTGTGGAAACGGGCTGCCGGTATCCTTGAGCACGAGCTTCTTGTAGTCTTCAATGACGGCCTTGAGATCAGCGGCGGTCAGGTCGGTATCGAGCTTGGTCTTCGCCTTCTTCTTGCGCTCGTCGAAAACGTGGTCAAAGTGCTCCAAGTTCATGCCGAGAGCGACCTGTCCGAACATTTGAATGAAGCGGCGGTAGCAGTCATAGGCAAAGCGCGGATTACCGGTACGCCGGGCCACCACTTCCACCGTGACATCGTTCATGCCGAGGTTCAGAATGGTGTTCATCATGCCGGGCATGGAAAACTTCGCGCCGGAGCGAACGCTCAGCAGCAACGGATTCTCGGTACCACCGAGCTTCTGACCCATGCGGGCTTCGAGCTGCAACAGGGCGGCGTCAACCTGGCTTTCAATTTCCTCGGGCACGGACTGCTTATTCTCAAAGTAAAGGTTGCAGACCTCCGTCGATACAGTAAAGCCCGGAGGCACGGGGACTCCCGCCCTGCACATTTCGGCCAAACCAGCGCCTTTGCCGCCTAAGATTTCTTTCATGGTTCCATCGCCATCGGACGTTCCAGCGCCAAAGGCATACACGTATTTCTTCATGGGTTCACTATCTCCTTACGAGGTTACGATTTCGGAAAAATCGGCAATAGAGGAAAACTCAGTCAACAGGCTGGCCAGCAATGCGAGCCGGTTGCGGCGCACATTGGGGTCTGGCGAGTTGACCAGGATTTTGTCAAAGAACAGGTCGACGGCTGGGCGCAGACTGGCAATCCGGGCCAGTGCTCCCGCGTCATCTCCGGAGGAGCGGAGCGAGGCGACCTGGACGCGCAAACCTTCAAAAGCGGCGCAAAGATCGGCTTCGGGACCAGGTTCCAACAGGTCATGGCTGTAGGGGAGTCCAGTCTCGAAGGCTGCCTGCTGAAGGATATTGCTGATTCGCTTGAAGCTGGCCGCCAGGGGTTCAAAATTCTCCGTAGGCCGCAACGCGCGAATCGCCAGCAAACGGCTCTCGGCGCCTGGGAGCGGATCCCAACCGGCGGCGAGCACGGCGTTCACTTCGTCATAGGCAAATCCGCGGATTTCGCGGAAGTAGTAGCGGATTCGATCGAGGAAAAACTCTTCAAGCCCGGCGTCGCCGCCCAGCAGCGGGCGAAGCGCGATGTCGAGCTTGCCCTCCAGCAGAATCTTGACGACTCCTTGCGCGGCGCGGCGCAGGGCGAAAGGATCGCGCGAGCCGCTGGGGATCATGCCGATGCGGAAGCATTCGCGGAGCGTATCCAGCTTGTCGGCCAGCGAGAGCAGGAGCCCGGAGGCGGAGCCGGGTACGGTGTCCTCCATGCTCAGCGGTTTGTAGTGATCGTAGACGGCGGCGGCTGTCTCTTCGCTCTCGCCCTGGGCGCGGAGGTAGAGTCCGCCCACTATGCCCTGCAGATCCGTGAACTCTTTCACCATGTCCGTGGTGAGGTCGCATTTGGCCAGGAGCGCGGCACGCTGGGCCTGTCCGCTGCCGCCCAACTGTTTCACGAGTTCCACGACGCGATTGGTCTTGTCGAGGTAGGAGCCGAGCTTAGCCTGGAATGTCACGCTGGCCAGCGAATCGACGCGGTCCGACATCTTTCGCTTCTGATCCGATTCCCAGAAGAACCGTGCATCGTTGAAGCGGGCTCGCAAAACTCTTTCGTTGCCAGCCACCACCAAGCCCTCGGGATCAGCGGGCACGTTCATGACGGCGATAAAGTTGGGAGCGAGCGATCCATCCGCACTGGCCAAGGAGAAATATTTCTGATGGTGGCGCATGACGGTGACCAGGACTTCGGAGGGTAAAGACAAGTACGCGGCATCGAAGCTGCCGAGGATTGGGGTGGGCCATTCGGTGAGATAGGTCAGCGTTTCCAGGAGGGCGGGGTCTGGTTTCACATCCAGATTTTTACCTTCCAACAGCGACGCGATGCCATCGAGAATCCTTGTGCGGCGTTTGGCGGCATGCACGAGCACACCGTTGGCGCGCAATGCCTCTTCGTATTTTCGGATGCTCACTTTCACCTTGGCTTTTCCGAAACGACGATGCCCCGAGCTGACGTTGGATGAGACAACCCCGGCAACCTCAAACGGAACAACCTTGGATCCGAGCAAGGCCACCACCCAGCGGATGGGGCGTATGAAGCGCGCGCTGGCCTTGCCCGACCAGTACATCGTCTTGGGCCACGGGATGGAAAGGATGAGGGCCGGCAGAGCATCAGAGAGAATCTGAGCCGTCGCCCGGCCCGTCAATTTTTTCCGGAAGCTGAAATACTCGCCTTTAGGAGTGGAAAGTGTTTCCAACTGGTCAACGGTGACACCCAGCTTGCGGGCAAAGCCCTGTGCGGCGCCCTCGCCGGCAGACTTGGGCGGACCGGAAACGGTTTCCACGGAATCCTTTTGTGCCTTGGGAAGCCCGGAGGCGGCCAACACCAGGCGGCGCGGCGTGGCGTCGATCCACTCCACTTTGCCTTTGAGGCGATTGTCTTCCAGGAGCTTTGAGAAGGCCTTGCGGAGGTGATCCAGCGCCGGTTGAATCATCCAATCCGGAATCTCTTCGACGCCAATCTCGAGCAGGAAGTTCGGACCCGGCATCTAGGCGGCCTCCTGAGCGGCCCACAACTGGGCCGTCCCGACCGCGAGTTTTCGGACGCGTCCGATCACGCCGACGCGCTCGGTGACACTAATGGCACCGCGCGAATCGAGCAGGTTGAACAGGTGCGAGCACTTTAAGACATGGTCATAGGCCGCAAGCACGGGGAAGCGCTGCTTTTGCTCATAGTCCGGGAACAGGTCAATCAAGCGCTGGCACTCTTTTTCGTGCAGCGCGAACAGCTCCCAGAGAGTGCCAATATCAGCCATTTCGAAGTTGTAGACCGAGAACTGCCGCTCATCGGCGAAGCGAACGTCGGCGTAGCGAACGCCCGGAGTCCATTCGATGTCGTAGACACTTTCCCTGTTTTGCAGGAAGGCAGAGAGGCGTTCCAGGCCGTAGGTAAGCTCGGACGGGGCCAATTCCAGATCGATGCCGCCGCATTGTTGGAAGTAGGTAAACTGTGTGATCTCGAGGCCATCGAGCATCACCTGCCAGCCAATGCCCCAAGCGCCGAGTGTCGGCGACTCCCAGTTGTCTTCCTCGAACTTGATGTCGTGCTTGCGGAGGTCGATGCCGACCGCCTCGAGGCTCCCCAGGTATTGATCGATCACGTCGGCCGGGGCGGGCTTGAGGATCACTTGCAGTTGCTGGTGCTTATAGAGGCGGTTGGGATTCTCGCCGTAGCGGCCATCGGCGGGCCTTCGGCTCGGCTGCACATAGGCGACGCGGTAGGGCTTCGGGCCCAGCACGCGCAGGAAAGTTTCCGGGCACATAGTGCCAGCGCCGACCTCGACATCATATGGTTCCTGAATGATGCAACCGCGGTCGGACCAGTATTTCTTCAATTTGAAAAGGATTTGCTGATAGGAGTCCATCTTGGTCTTGTTTTGTTAGAGCTGTTCGAGGAAGGCCGCGGTCAGCAGTTTGCGCTCAATATGATCTTCCAGGACGCGGACGAGTTTGCGGCGCAGCCCGAGGGCGGTATTCTTGGTCCAGGCCGCGTTTGTAAGTTCGGCCACCGGTTTGCACAACATTTCCTCGGCAATCGTTCTGTCCTCTTCGGTCAATTCCATTGGCGGTAAAAACCCGCCCAGCCGTACAGCCCACAGGCTGTAGTAAGTAACAGCCACCCACATGCCGCCCTCGCCCGCGCCGTCCAGAAAGTCACTCACAGCCAGCAGCAGACGGAAAAACTTCTCATTCGGCTCGGCAGCCGGCAGCAACTGGTCGGCCACTTCGGCAAAATAGTCCAGCGCCGCGGCCGGCTCGTAGCCGGAGGCGAGTCCAAAGTGCGACCGCAGGATCTCACAACCATCCAGCGAATCCAGATCACGGTTCTCGTGATGGAAGTACTCCATCTTCACGTACGAGAGACGCTGCAGCCCGCTGCCGAATCGGTTGCCCGGCTTGCGAGCCCTGCGCGCCACGCCGCGGAGTTTGCCCAAGTCCCTGGCCAGAAAGCTGACGATCAAGTCGGCTTCCCGCAGCGGAAAAGTCCGCAGGACGATCGATTCACTCACCCTTACGGACATATCTTCTGCGGCGTAATGAACAGGTTAGCATAATTCCAGCCAGCCGCAACCGCTATTTCGATGCGGAGATTGTGATGTTGTGCGTTCGGTGGTACTTAAGTTTCAAGCGCGGCGAAAGCGTTTCTGCGCAAAGCGATGAAGGGTCAGCGAGTGCCAACTAAAGTGACGCTGGATGCGTACGCGGCGTCACATCGCGCTGTGGCTGATTTGAAGGGCGATGGAGAGTTACCGAACCGCGTGTTGGTGCGGAGCAGCAAGTATTTGAACAACCTGATCGAGCAAGACCACCGAAGAATCAAACAGCGGTTGCGGCCGATGTTGGGGCTAAAGAGCTTTGATACGGCCGACATTGTGATCAGCGGCATCGAACTGGCGGAGAAGATCAAGAAGGGGCAGTTCAAAATAGGCAAGCTCGGCGGGCAACGGGCGACGCTGCCTGAAATCTGGCGAGCCGCTCTGGCCGCGTGATCGATATTGGAATCGATCGATACAACGACAGACGACAGAATTTGCAGCAACTCACAATTTGCACCAGAGCCAGCAATTGCACCATGAAGAATCGGAAGAAGAACACTTCTGGGATGGGGGCTCTGCCCCCAAACCCCCGAGTTTTATCGCTTTCGCGCCAGGATTGCTGGACCGGGAGGCGAGCTGCGCTCGCCATCCCGGAATCCCGGCCCCTGAGTCGGGCGCTCGGGTTGTGTCTCCGCAGAGCCCTACCCTTCGCTCAGGTCCGTTCAGTCTACCAGGGATGAAGAGCTAGAAAATCTACCAGGGATGAAGAGCTAGCAAAGTGTGCCGTTTCGCAAAAAACTTGACGCGCCCCCGGTTTGTGTTACAATTGTTAGGTACTTGGTCAGAACGGAAACCGTTCGATCAGAGTATGGCTTAAGTTAAGTCTTCGAATGGAGTGCTTCGATGAATGTTTCTCTAAGAGTTGTTCTCGTATTGACAGCCTTGCCGCTGGCTATTCAGGCCAGTACGATCAGCCTCAAAAACGACTTCAGTATTACAAATGGCAACCCAAACGGCAGTTGGTCATATCAACTGAACTCGACCAATTTGGGATTTCAGACGCCAACCGCGAACGGTAACCCGCTCATTCCGGCCATGTCTACTGGATTCTGGGGGGCCGGCCCTAATTTAAACACCGATACACCAGAGATCTTCAAGGCTTTGGTAGATGGCGCTTCGGCTGGGCAAAGCTCGACGCTGGATTTCATGACGAGCGACATCATCGGCCACTCCCCCAATGCCGGCGGGACATTGTTTGCGCGCTGGACTGCCCCCACCGCGGGTACTATCAATAGCTACAGCGGGAGAGTTTGGTACGCCTTCTCGAATGGAGTGCGGTCGAGCGACTACGTTTTGCTCTTCAACCTCGCCACTCTGGCCTCTGGAACCGTTACCACTCCCAACAACCGTACGAATCAATCGGCCTTCAGCGGAGGACCGTTTTTCATTAACGCCGGGGACGTAATCTCCATTGGAATTTCAAAGACCGCGGGTCAGGCCTTCGGTTCGACCACGGGACTGAATTTGACCATGGATTTTACCGCTGTCCCAGAGCCCGCTACGTTCACCCTGCTGGCTGTTGGTCTGGCAGGGCTGGCGTTGCGCCACCGAAACCGTAAACCTGCTAAGTTGTCAACGTAACGCCGCGACCCGCCCCCGCCCCGACGGCTTGGTTGCTGTCGGGGTGCGTCAAGAACCGTAGGACTCGCCTTCTACGCCCGATTAGTCAAGCTCGCCACCGATATTCACGACAGCCACATTGTTCGAGCAGCTAAACCCTCCCACCGCGCTTGGCAATGCGCCTTCCATTCCCTCGCAGCACACAATCACTTTCCCCTGCGTCAGCCGCTCGCGGTGATGCATCAGGCGGTGGATTCCCGCCACGCCCACGTCGTAGATGGCGTCCACCTCGTTGCCCATCACCTCCGCCGTCACCTGCGCCTCGTCGGCCCGGGGATATCGCTCGTGCCCGCGCACACCCCGGACGTAGCGCACGAAAGAGTGCGTGCGCCAAGCTCTTCAGGCGACTTTCAGTCGCAATCGAATTCTACCGGCTTAACCGGTAGTTGTTCAACGTGCCTGCGCCTGATCACCCCCCACCGGCGGATTCGGTGAGTGGGCGCTGGCTCCAGCTAGCCTTGATGTAGTCGCGATTCATGCGCGCGATCATCTCAATGGGGATGCGCTTTGGGCAGACTGCTTCGCATTCGCCTATGTTGGTGCAGCTTCCGAACAGCTCCGCGGTCATCGTGTTGACCATGCGGATGGCGCGCGCCTCCCGCTCGGGCTGGCCTTGCGGCAGCAGACCCAGGTGCGAGATCTTGGCGGAGGTGAACAGAGACGCGCTGGCATTGGGACAGGCGGCGACGCAGGCGCCGCAGCCAATGCAGGCGGCGGCATCCATCGCCATGTCGGCATCCGGCTTGGGGATGGGAATGGCGTTGGCGTCGGGGGCGCTGCCGGTATTCACCGAGATGTAGCCGCCGGCGGCGATGATCCGATCAAAGGCGCTGCGATCCACCACCAGATCCTTGAGCACCGGGAATGCCTGTGCCCGCCAAGGTTCGAGATAGAGCTCATCGCCACCGTGGAAGTGGCGCATGTGGAGCTGGCATACGGTGGTTCCGGGCATAGGGCCATGGGCCACGCCGCTGATCATGAAGCCGCAGGAGCCGCAGATGCCCTCGCGGCAATCATGTTCAAACGCCACCGGGTCCTGGCCTTTCGCCGTCAGATCCTCATTCAACACGTCCAGCATTTCCAGAAAAGACATGTCGTGATTGACATCGCTGAGCTGGTAGCGAACCATGGCGCCGGCGCTGGCCGAGTTCTTCTGACGCCAGACGTTAAGAGTGATCTTCATTTACTTGTAGCTCCGTTGGGACGGGTGGACGTATTCAAACTGCAGCGGCTCGACGTGGCGGATGGGCTTGCTGCCCGGCCCCTGGTGCTCCCAGGCGGCCACATGGCTGAAGTTGTCGTCGTCGCGTTTGGCTTCCCCTTCCGGAGTCTGCCAGTCCTCACGGAAGTGGCCTCCGCAGCTTTCGGTCCTTTCCAGTGCGTCCAGGCACATCAGTTCGGCAAACTCCAGGAAGTCGGCCACGCGTCCGGCGCGCTCCAGCGCCTGATTGATTTCTTCATTGCCGCCGACCACTTTGACGTCGGCCCAGAACTCCTCGCGCAACGCCGGGATGCGATCCAGCGCTTTTTGCAGCCCTTCCGGATTACGCGCCATGCCGCAGTGCTCCCAAACGATCTTGCCCAACTCGCGATGGAAGCTGTCCACGGTCCGCTTGCCTTTGGCCCCCAGCATCCGGTTGGTAATGCCGCGGACATTTTCCTCCGCCTCCCGGCAGTCCGGCTGGGATGCGTCCACCTTTTCCAACTTGTTGCTGGCCAGGTAGTGGCCCAGTGTGTAGGGGATGACGAAGTAGCCGTCGGCCAAGCCCTGCATGAGGGCGCTGGCGCCGAGCCGGTTTGCGCCGTGGTCTGAGAAGTTCGCCTCGCCGAGCACAAAGAGCCCGGGCAGATTGGACATCAGGTTGTAGTCCACCCAGAGGCCGCCCATCGTGTAGTGAATGGCCGGGTAGATGCGCATCGGGACCTTGTAGGGGTCCTCGCCGGTGATACGGTCATACATCTCGAACAGATTGCCGTAGCGTTCGCGAATGACGCCCGTGCCGAGCCGCTGTATGGCGTCGCCAAAGTCGAGATAGACGCCGAGTCCGGTTTCGCCGACGCCGCGGCCTTCATCACAGGCGGCCTTGGCGGCCCGCGATGCCACGTCGCGCGGGACGAGGTTGCCGAAACTGGGATAGCGGCGCTCCAGGTAGTAATCGCGCTCGGCGTCCGGGATCTGGCTGGCCGGGCGCTTGTCGCCCTTGCGGAGCGGCACCCAGATGCGGCCGTCGTTGCGCAGGGACTCGCTCATCAGCGTGAGCTTGGACTGGTATTCGCCCGATACCGGGATGCAGGTGGGATGGATCTGCGTATAGCAGGGGTTGGAGAACGCCGCGCCGCGCTTGTAGGCGCGCCAGGCGGCAGTGCAGTTGGAATTCTTCGCATTGGTGGAAAGGTAGAAAACGTTGCCGTAGCCGCCCGTACACAGCAGCACGGCGTCGGCGACATGCGATTCGATCCGGCCCGTCACCGTGTCACGCGTCACAATGCCGCGGGCCCGTCCGCCGATGACGATGAGGTCCAGCATTTCCATGCGCGTAAACATCTTTACGCGGCCGGCGTCGATCTGCCGCTCCAGCGCCTGATAGGCGCCCAGCAGGAGCTGCTGCCCGGTCTGGCCGCGGGCATAGAAGGTGCGCGAAACCTGCGCGCCGCCAAAGCTGCGGTTGGAAAGAGTGCCGCCGTACTCACGGGCGAACGGCACGCCTTGAGCGGCACATTGATCAATGATGTTGACGCTGATCTGCGCCAGGCGGTAGACATTGGATTCGCGGGCGCGGAAGTCGCCGCCCTTCACCGTGTCGTAGAAAAGACGGTAGATGCTGTCGCCGTCATTCT
>ORMF011944864.1_pt1 | contig 19474 bp, 16 predicted proteins | sample 1779871 | NCBI WGS metagenome assembly ORMF01 (sample SAMEA104232316, study PRJEB22302) | groundwater metagenome | biome: forest; feature: aquifer; material: groundwater | place: USA | collected 2011-08-07 | depth 5.4 m | reverse complement strand
GGCGCTGCCCGCGAGCAGCGCAAGGCCGAAAATGCCATGCAGAAGAAGGCGGAAGAGCGGCCGCTGCCCCGAGAGATATTCCCAGGCATCGCGGTCTAGAAGAAAGGCGCCGCCTGTAAGCAGAAAAAATAAAACCGTGAGCCAGAAAATCTGAAGCAGCCCGTCAAGCAGCCGCTGCGTCAGGGACATCGGCTTCTGGGACATTGGTTTCTCCAGGAATTAATTTTAGTTCGCTAATTTTTTTTGCGGCAAGCTCGCCGAGCAGACGCGCGCCGGCGCGCGTATAGTGGACATCGTCCCAGAAATGCTGTAAATCGCGCGGGATCAGGGCGGCTGCATCCAGCACGGGAAGTTTACCCGATTCCGCGACCTGCAGCGTGCCGGCATTAAAACGCTCAAGCGCGCGGCCGACCGAGGTATGATTCGCATACTCCAGCACGATTCCCCACCGCAGAGTTGAACAGACTTCGCTGCCGAAGCGCAGCGCTTTTTCTTCAGCGGGGCTGAGGACCGGTTTATATAACGAGGGCTGGGTCAGCAGCATGACGGCCGCGCCGTCTTTTTGTGCAATGTCGGTTAAAGCATCCAAATATTTTTGAAAAGGCCCGAACGCCGCGTAGCGTTCGGCCGGATAATCAACCGCCCGGCTGCGCAGGATTGAATACCACGCATCCGGAATATTTTTGAGCGGGAACGGTCCGATTTGCAGGGTCATGAGCTGCCGCCACAAATGCTTTTCAAAGGGCACCGGCCGCGCGCCGTTTATGGCCGAGCCGTAAAAATGGCGCCACAAATCGTCGTACTCCCCTAACGCGTAGTCCGGCGGAGAAAAGGAACGGTACAAATCATTGATGCCGTGCAAAATAAGGATCAGGTCAGGTTTCCAGCGCCGGTAATAAGTCGCATAGCCGATGAGCGAATGCTTGGTTGTGTAAAAAGCCTGCCCGGCATTAAAAACTTCAAATTTCCGGCTGGGATATTCCTTTTCCAGAATTGCCTGCAGGACCGCGGGGTAGCGGTCCTCCGGAGCCAAATCATCACTCTGGGTGGTGGATCCGCCCAAACATAAAATCCGGAACGTGCCCGCATCTTTGGGCGCATTAATATCTTGGATAAGCGGCAAAGGCGACTGCAGAAAAGGATCAAAAGGATGGCGCACGGTCCAGTTGTAATAAACCGAAGCGGCGAGATAAACAATCAAGCTGAGGATTGCCAGCGGCGCAAATGTAAACAGAAGGATTTTGGTATTAATCCGCGCCAGGATAAATGGAATGAAAAACGGCAAGGCCATGACCGCGAGAAAAATTAAATAAGCGCGGGTATAGGGAAAAAAAGAATGGCCCGAATGGTGAAAGAACCAGCCGGCGTAAATCAGCGCGTAAAGGAATAGATAAAGCCGGTAAAAAAATTTCTTCATCCGATGAGATTTTCAGACCAGCATTCGGCGGGCGAAGGAAGCGGCATATTGAGGCCGGAAATAAAAAGATAAAAACGCCTGCTCCCGAAGGGACTCAAGATGTTCGGGACTAAGCGTGGGGTGGCGATGGACCGGCGTGAAAGAAGTGTAATGGTCCCATTGATGGTCGAAAATATCACCTTTGACGCGCTCATAAAGCGGCGTTCCGGGATAAGGTGTGAAGACGTTAAAGGTCGCCACGTGGGTGTTGAGCCGCTTGGCATAGGCAATCGTGGATTGAATCGTCTTTTCCGTGTCCGATGGCAGGCCGATGCAGTAAAAAGCCGAAACGCGCACGCCGATTTTATTGCAGTAATCGACGAGGTGCTCAGAATCCCGCTGCTGGACCGCGCGGCGCTGGACGTTCACAAGCACTGAGTCATCCCCGCTTTCAATGCCGACGTTTACGGCGCGCAGTCCTGCGCGGCGCATCAGATCCAGCAAAGGTTCGGTAAGAAATTCCAGCGCGGTTTCGCAGGCCCATTCAATGCCGACATTTTTCTCAATGATTAATTCAGCGATGCGCTGGGCGCGGTTGTTATTGCCGGTAAACATCGGATCGCGAAAAAGCACACTGCCGACATTGTACTTTCTTTTCAGGTAAATCAGCTCCTCAACGACATCCTCAGGCTCGCGCATGCGCCACTTGTAGTTCGTCCGGTAAGCGCAGTATTCACACGGCGCAAAACAGCCGCGGCTGCCCAGGACGGGTAAAACAGGTCCTTTTTTTAGGGCCGGGAAATAGGAATAATTCTGGACCGGAAAATGGTCCCAGTTGGGAAAGGGCAGGTCGCTGAGATTCTTAATGGCAGCGCTGACGACCCTGCCGTGCAGCTGCTCGGGCCCGTTTTCGGCAATGTGCTGGGCCGCGGCCTCGGGTTCGCCGATGATCACAAAATCCGTGAATTCGAGAAATTTTTCGGGATGCAGTGAAGCGATCGGCCCGAATACACCGACCTTGCGCGCGCCCATGCTCTTCAGTTTTTGCAGCGCCGCGATTTCATTACTGTGATCGACGAGCGAAGCAGGTGTCAGCACCAAATCGGCATGGCTGGCGCGCTCAAAATCATTCACCAGATATTCGACTTCATGGCCGGCTTCGTGGAAAATTGCGGCCATGTAGCCGAAAGCCACCAGCGGCATGCGCATAAAACGGCGCTTGGCCCATTCAATCATCCGCGCCCGGACCGACTTGCCCACGATCAGGCGCGTGCCGAAGCCTGCCGCCAAATCCTTATAAAGGTGATGGCGTGTGTCGGATTTAATGTCGAGTAGTACGACTTTCATGGACTGTCCTTGGAGTGAAATTTTTCAACTGTGCGGCAAAAGTAAGCCACAAAATTAAATTCGCCCACATGCCCGCCCCGGCGGCTTTGCCGTACGGCAGTCCCTGCAAGCAATAAGCCAATACGGCCAGCCTGAAGCCGGCCTTGAGCCAGAACTGGCGGTCATTATCTCCGCCTCGAGCGCTTTGCGCAAGCCCCGAGTCATGCAGGGCGGCCAGGCACATAAAACCGAACATCCAAGCCACAAACTGGTGACTGCGTGCCAGGGGCGGGAATAGGGTCATACTGAAAAAGGCCAAAGCCATTTCAAGCGCGGTTCGGTGACGATTTTCCGCCCCGGGCGGAGAATTTAGCCACAGAAAGACCATATAGAGTCCCAAACCGGACTGGATCAAAAGAATGACAAACGGCAGCGCAGATTTTGGGACACCGCCGAAGAGCACAGGCAGTTTTTCGTACCGGTGCGCAACATAGATCGGCTGCGGATTATAGCTATGCCAAACGCGGTCTTTGAGAAAGAGACGCATCAGGCCTGCTTGCAGCGACTGATTTTTCTCGGCGAGCAGGCCGGTTAAATGGTTATGCTCAAGCATGACGGCTTTCTGCTTCAGTGGATGCGTTTCTTCCGGCTGGAATTTGGCAACGAAGCGAATCGCCGAGGGTTTGAGCGTTCTCCCCGCCCACTGGCGGTGATAAATACGGTTTTGTTCCGGGCCGAAGACCAGCGTGGGAATAAGCAGTGTAAAGAGCGCAAATCCGGCCGCGGCCGCGGCTAAAATGCGCCAGCGGCGTTTGATCAGGAAGTAAACGCAAAAAATGAGCGGTGTTAATTTAATCAGCACCGCGGCGGCCAGGATCAAGCCTGCGATCCACGGCTTGCCGCGGCGTTCGAGCCAAAGCGTGAGCACACACAGAAAAAAAACCAAGACGTTAATTTGCGCCATGGTGAGGTTATCGAGAAGCAACGCGATACTCATGACTGCCAGCAGCAAACGGTCAAGGATGGCAAGTTTTTGAAAATGGCTCCATAGCTGCGCCGGTGTTTGATTGAGAATTCGCAGGACAAAAAATAAAGCGGCTAAAAATAAGGCGATATTGAGCGCATTCCACAAAAATGCGGCCAGGCCCATGGGTAAAATGGAAATCGGCACAAAGACCAGCGCGGCGAACGGCGGATAAAGAAACGGCCCTTCGTTCTTCGTGTTCTCGTAATATTCGCCCGTGTAATAAAGGCCCTCTCCCTGCAGCACAGCGCGTCCCGCATTATAGAAAGTGTCAAAATCATTCGAATTTTTATGCGCGCGTCTGACCGTGACTAATCCTGTGATAATCACGAGTGCGGTTAATAGAACAATAATTGCGATACGGATGCGCGGGCTCATACGGGCAGCTCGCGGAATGGCGGCCTGCGGAAGATGATCAAGGCAGCCACGACACTGAACCAGGCTGAATAATGAACCAGCATAGTCTGAGTCAAATGACTGAGCTGCCAGGCGGTAAATGAAGCCAATGTGGCGGCAATTGCGGCTTGTCCGCGGCGCGAGCGCGATTCGTGAAAAATCCGGCAGAGTTTAAAGATAGCGCGGACCATAAAGATTAGATAAAGAACGAATCCTAGAATTCCCCCGGCGCCAAGCAGGACCATAAAGGAGCCGTGAAAATCTGTGACGCGATGCGCAAGTCCGATGCCGGTAATCGGATAAAGTTGCAAAATTTCTTTCATCTCGCGGAGATGCTCCGCGCGCAGGATTCCGAGAAAGCCGTAATTCTGCCGGTCGGATAGCGTGAATTTCAGGTATTTCCAATCCAGAAGCTGGGACAAATGCGTGACGCGCTGAGACACGTCTTCGCTGGCGATAAACAGAATGATGAATGCCGCTGCGCCGGACAGGGCGAGCCAGCCGATGCGCCAAGCCAGCACTGAACGGCCGCGTCGCGGCACGGGATTGCGGCAAGCCAGCACACAAAAGATACTCGCGAGACCAAATGATAGCCACGCGGTGCGCGAACAGCTAAGGAGAAACGCGGCGGCCAGAATAAACGAAAAAACGATGGCGGTCAGCCGCGCGGCGAAAGAACGCAAATACACGGCCGCGGTCAGCGCATAAAACAAAGCGAACGTCATCAGCATTCCGAACTGGTTGTTATAAAGCAAGTCCAGTTCAAAAATAAATTGTCCGCTGCGCACATTGTAAAGATTGGCGGCGGCCTGGAGCGCCGAACCTTGGACAAAATAAAAGAAAAGCTGCAGCAAGCCCTCGGGACTGCTTTGGGGTAGAGCGGCGATCAAAGCTGTGCCGGCAATGACAAGCGCGAGATTGGCGCTCATCAGAAAAGTCCCCGGCGGTTCATGATGCATCAGCGCTGAAAAGGCAAAGACCGCCAGCATGAGCCAGAGTGGTATCAATTCCTTAAAATTCGCGGCGAGCGGAGACAGCCATTCGTTTGTGCGGCCGCGAAAAATTTCGGCCGCCAGCAGAATCGCGGCGGCCAGATGATAATGCTTCAAAGTGAAGTACGGATTGGCGCCAAGGCCGGCCGAATGGAAAAAAGGCATAAAAAAAACGGCGGCCGCGAGGCCCCACTCACGCGTTTTAAAGGCCAAAACGGCCAGCACCAGCCAGCCCAAAATCATGGGCAATATCCCAAGTCCGGAAATTAAAACCAGGGCGATGCCCGCATAAAAAAGCAATCTTTGGATCATGCGCCATCCTTTGCGTAGGTGCGCAGTCCCTGCGATTCGTGGACAAGCTTGTACCCTGTTTTTTCCAGCTGCAATAAAGTCTCGGCCGGCTTGTCGCCCAGCCAGTCATCGCGCAGAATAACTCTGTCCGTATGCAAGGCCTTGTAGGAAGCGCCTTCTTTGGGGTGCTGATTTTCATAGATATACAGTTCGCGGCGGTTGGCCAGATGGGTTGCGAGATGTTCGTGAGTTCGAACCGAAAGTCCGGAAGGAAAGCTGCGTAAATAGTCTTTCCACGCCGCGTAGCGCGGCTGTCTTTTTTGCAGGTGCTCACGGATAACATGCAGTTCGGAAACGCCGGCTGTGAGAAGGATGCAGGCCGTTAGATAAAGAGCGCCTGCCCGATGGGCAAAAATTTTACGGCTGCCGTAGATTGCTGAGATGAATACGAATGGCGTGAGATAAGCCGTATATTGGAAAAAAATAGAGCGCGTCATCTCATTGCGCGCAACAAGGTTTTGGGCGAGCATGGGCAGAGTTAGAATGGCCGCAGGCGAAAGAAAACTTAAAAATCCCAAAGGCGCAAATACCTTGATGAAATACGCGGCCGTAGAAGGCTGAAGCAGGTGGCGGGCCAGCGCGGCTGATCCCAGATCATGCCAGGCCAGAAAATTGGCCGAAAGATAAAAATAATCCTGGCCAAACATGAACGGCATCAGCTTAATGACCGCAAAGAAATAGACCGCGGAGAGAACCATCCAGCCAAAACCAAACAACATCTCTTGCATAAAAAAAAATGCATAAAAACCGAGCCCGAAAATAGCCACGGCCGCGCTTTCCTTTGTCGTAAGGCAGAACAAGAGCAAAAGAGAGGCAAGGACCAAGCGGCGGGTCATTAAATAATAAAACGCGCCAAGAATGGCGGGGATGGCCAGCACTTCGGGATGAAAATCAAAGCGCACGGCATTGACGGCTGGCAAGTAAAGGATATAGCCGATCACAAATACAAGCGCTTTGCGCGGATCGTTCAAAACCCGGGCGGCGATGGCGTGGACCGGAAATATCGCAGCTGCCGCGGCTAAGGATTGAATGGTTAACAGCGTGCGCGGATCCGGATAAATCCGGTAAGGCAGTACCAGCAATGCCAGCACAGGGCTGAAATGATCGCCTAAAAGATTGATCCCCCCTTTAATCGAAGAGTAGAACCAATCCCCTTGCGCTGAGTTCCAAACGGCCTGCGCGAATATCGCCATATCAAAGGAAGTATGGAAAACTTCAAAGCGGGCCCAGGCCGAAGCAGTCCAAACGAGGAAAGCCATAAAAAACAAAAAAAATGTCCATTGGCGCGGGTTTAGCGGCAGAGAGGCGATGAATTTTAAAATACGGCTGGGCTGAACCGCGGTCCAACGTGTGCGCAAAGCATACCAAGTTAGAGCGGAAAGCGTAATGAACATGATTGCTGTCCTGTGCAGCCACGGTTTTTGGCGGAGAATTTCGCGCACTTCATCCGAAAAAGTGAAGGTGCCGGCGGTCAGAAAAATAAGAATAGAAAATGCGGCATACAGATCAAAAAGAATGGATTCGGCCGCAGCGCCGGGGGGCGTGGAATTTTTCATCATGCAAGAAGCCGCTGATAACCTTCCAGGGTTTTCTCGGCCGCGCGCTCCCAAAGGTAGTTGCGGCGGATATGATCGCGCAAATTGTTATTGCGCGGCGACTCGTAGGCCCGCAAGGTCATCTCGCGGATTTGTTTAAGCCCGACGGGCGAAACATAGGTGGCGTAATTGGCAAAGTATTCGCGCGTTGCACCTTCGCTGGTGATCACGACCTTGGCGCCCGCGAGACCGGCTTCAAGCGCCGCCAGCCCCGGAGTTTCAAGCCAGCTGGCCAGGAGAAAGGTGTTGCAGGCCGCGTACGCGGAGGCAAGCAGGTTTGAATCATGCGGCATGCATTGGAGAAAGAAAACGTTAGAATCCGCCTCGCGCCGGCACGCGATGTAGTAATCGCGGTATTGATGAACATAGTCGCCGATAAAAACCAGCGGCACTTTGATGTTTTTGAGGGCGCGGATCATGTTCAACTGGTTTTTGCGCGGCTCAATGCGGCCCACGCACAAAATAAAATTTTTCAGGCCGTATTCGTGAACAAAAGGATCCGGGCTCGCCGTTTCAAACACGGGATCAACCCCGTTCGGCACGACAAAGATCTTGTCTTTAGGCATCATAAAATACCGTGAAAGCTGGCGCGCCTCGCATTCGGAATTGGGATAGAGAAGGTCCGAAACCTCCATCATGCTTTTGCGCAGCGACGGCCAGACGGGGAAAAAAGTTTTAGCAAATTGATGGGTCATCGATTGCAGCCGCTTGTCCGGCTGGGTATAAATGCCCCACGCCGACTGCCAGCTGTACCAGCAAATTGTAGAAAGCACGGTTTTGACGCCCAGCACCTTTGCGGTTTTGATCATGTCGAGACAATCTTTAACGGAGCCGAAGGTATGCAGGATGTCAAACGCTTCCAGTTTGTCATTCCAGGGATTGAAAAACTGGATCTCCACTCCCCGCTTTTCTAAATATTCCTTGGTTTTGAGCAGCTGGATTTCGCCGCCGCCCGGTGACTGGAAGGCCGTGGGATAGACAAAAAACGCCACGCGCGGCATGCGTTTCGCGGACGGTTTGGCGGAGCCGCGTTCAGGCGCGGCGGTTTGAAAGGGAGCGGGCAAGGACATTGAGAATTCTCCGGCTCGAGTTTCCGTCGCCGTATGGATTTCGTTTCAGCCGATGATTGCGCGGTTTTTGCGCAAGCACCCGGCTCGTTTCGCGGACGATGACTTTTTGAGACGTGCCGACAAGGCGCGCATGGCCGTTATGCAAGCCTTCAACGCGTTCGGATACCCGGCGCATCACCAGGACCGGTTTGCCGAATGACGGGGCTTCTTCCTGGATCCCGCCCGAATCCGTCAAAGCGGCATCACAACGGTTGAGCAGGGCCAAAAATTTTTCATAAGGCAGCGGTTCGATTAAGTGGATGTTGGGATGACGGCGGGCACCCAGTTCTTTCATCACGGTGCGGCGCACGTGCGGATTAAGATGGACCGGATAAACAATTTCAAGCGCGGGATGGCGCTCAGCCAATTCGCGCAATGCGCCGCATATGGCGCGCAGAGGGGCGCCGAAACTCTCGCGCCGGTGCGCGGTCACTAAAAGCACCTTCCGGCCGTCCTGAAATTTTAAAGGAAGCATGCGAGGTGAAAGTTTTGGGCGGATGAGTTTTATAGTGTCCACAATCGTATTGCCGGTCACAAATATGCTTCCGGCGGCTACGCCTTCCCGCAGCAGATTGGCGCGCGCGGAAGCCGTCGGGGCAAAATGATAATCGGCGAGATGCGAAATCAAGGTGCGGTTGGTTTCTTCCGGAAAAGGATGCTGTTTATTACCGCTGCGCAGGCCTGCCTCGACATGCACCACCGGGATTTTTTCATAAAAAGCAGCCAACGCGACCGTGAAAGCGGTCGTTGTATCGCCCTGAATGACGAGCGCGTGCGGTTTAACATCGCGGATCACCGATTTTACGCGGCCGAGAATACGCGCGGTTAATTCCGGCAATTGCTGGCCGGGCAGCATAATATTGAGGTCGTAATCAGGTTTGAGCTTAAATAACTTAAGCACTGCGTCAACCATCTGACGGTGCTGGGCAGTCAGACAAACCACAGCGCGGAAGCGCGGGTCTCGCCGCGCGGCAAGCACCAGCGGGATCATTTTTAACGCCTCGGGCCGGGTACCGAATACAAACATGACCGTTTTACGCTTGGGCATCGTAATCCCCGCGCCGCATTTGGATGAATCCATCCTGACGATGTTCAATGATATAACCGGCTTTTCCCAGCTCTTCTAAAACGGTTTGCATATTCGCTGTGTTTGGTTCCCAGAAATCTCCGACCATAATCACGTAATCAACATTATATTTTTTAGCGCTTTCGCCTTTGGTCGGCGTGTCGTTGTACTCAAATTGATAAATATTGCGGCGGTTGACAATTTGCGGGATCAAACAATTATGGGTAAGAACCGAGGCGCCCGCCGGAACTTTGCTTAGGGCGGAACGGATTTCATCACGGTAAGGCGTGGCATGCCGGCGGCTCTGCCAGTAATAAAAATATTCGGCGGGGCCGGACCGAAGTATACCCATCATCAGAAGACCGGTGATAAGCACATTTCTAAGCACGGCGCGGCTGCCGATTTTTCGCAAGACCTGACAGAGTCCGTAAATCGCAGCAATGAAAACAAAAGGTGTCAGCCCGGTCGTGTAGTGATAAGCGAAGGAACGGAAGACTTCGTTATTGGACAGCAGGTTTTGCAGCAGGATCGGTAAAGTCAGCAAAAGCGTGGGCAGATGAAAAAAAGGCAGAAAAAGCACTGGCAGGAAAACTTTCAGAATGTACTCCAGGCTGTCAGGATGAGCCAGTGCCGCAAAGCCGGTATACCAGGGCCCCGTAGCCAGATGACGGTAAAAACCGTGATAAAGATAAGGTTTGCCGCTCAGGTGCGGGATAAGCCAGTTTACTTCCCAAAAAAAGGTTGCCGCGGAAATGACCATGATAAAGCCACCGAGAATGCGCAGATTTTTAAAAATAGCCGCGTAAAAGCCCAGAATAAAAGCAACGGCCAGCATATTCTCCTTGCCCGTTGCCACAACCGCCAAACACACCAGAAAGGCCGGCAGCTTTCTCTTTTCCAGAAAGATGAAAGACAGAAAAATAAAAGGCTCGATCAGAACTTCAGGATGAAAATCTTCATGCAGTGCGCCGCGTGTAGGCTGATAAAAGAAATAGAGGAGAGCAAAAATGACGGCGATTTTGCGGCTGCCTGTTTTTTCTGCGGCAATCCATGTGATGAGCGGCAGGCAGGCGGCTGCGGCAATGGCCTGGAACAGGATCAGCAGGCGCGGGTCCGGCCAGAGCTTGTAAAATGGCGCGACTGCGGCTAGGATCAAGCTGACATGGTCGCCAAGCAGAACAATCCCTTCTTTTAGAGAGGAATAAAGAAATTCACCTTGGGTCGGGTTCCAAAGTGCTTGGGCGAAAATTCCCAAATCAAAGGCGCGCGTTTCCATTGCTGCGTGGCGCATCCATCCCACAACCGCGCCAATAACGATGTAGCTAGCGGTGAGGATTGAGGTCAGCAGGATTGTTTGGTTTTCCGCAAACGACTGAAGTAAACGCAGGATCTGCGGCTGATCTTCCTTCCGCGGCCGGAGTGCGGCAATCAGCATCACCGGCGCCATGAATAAAACCACTCCAAGCCGCATGAATTTAAGGTAGGGCTTTTTCGATGCCGGATCCGCATGCCAGATCCCGGCATCTACAAGCGGGATGCCGTTTGTGAAAACGGCAAACACACACACGGCCAGAAGGATCCCGAGGACGGGCTCCAGCCATGCGGACGGTCTTTTAGCGGGTTTCGAGGTCACGTTCAAAGTCGGCATCAATTTTTCGGGTGGAAATCCAATAGTAAATTTTCGTGATGGTTAAAAATGGAATCACTAAGAGGTAAAACCAAAAAGCAATCCAGCGGAAATTCCAGGTAAAACTTAAAAGCGTTTCAAGCAGGGCCGTAACGGTCAGGATATTCATGACCACGTGGATTTCACACGATTTGTGAAGGAAAGAAATGATCTTCCGGAATACAGAAACATTTTGAGCGGCCGGCACAGGGCCTGCATCCGGCTTGCGCACGCGTAAAGATTCCTTTTGCATGATTTTTTCGAAATACGTTTTATATTTTGTATCGTGCATCAAATTAAAAAGCATGATGCTGAAGGAGGTAATGAACCCGCCGAAAATGTAAAAAATGTGGTCCTCGGAATGGTTCCAGACATAAACACCGAGGGGGAAAAAGACCAAGCCGTGGACAATGTGGTGGGTCATAAAATCAAAAAAACGGCCGCTCAAGCAGTCGGTTTTGCGGTAGCGCGCAATCTGACCGTCGACGTGGTCCAGGTAATACCAGAGCTGGAGCAAGATGCAGCCGATCAGAAAAAAACCATCGGCCCGCAGCGCGAGCGACACGCAGCCGGCAATGGCCACAATCAAAGAAATGAATGTGACCTGATTGGCGGTGATTCCCGTGTGCAGAAGGAGCCAGGTGACCGGCAGGGCCGCGTCGCGCAGGAATTTGCGGACCATGAAATTCCCGACTTCCCGGTAGCGCGGCTTCTGAACAATTTTATTCAGCTCATCGAGCGGTTCAACCATGCTTGGCCTCGCAGACAAACATAAAATGATAAGAAAGCGTGCGTGGAATCAGTAAATCCTTGAGCGCTTGTTTCCAGCCCTTGCGGGCAATCCCGTTATATTTAACCGTTTTGACGACTTTCAGCCCCTGCCCTTCAAAAGTTTCAATCCACTCGCGCATAGCCGCGAAGCGTTCATGCGTTTGATTGCGGGTCTTACGGCTTCCGGTGAATAAAACGGAAAAAATATCCTTGTACCAAAAAAGATTGGGTACCAGGATGAAGAACCGCGCATTCGGTGTGGATGTGCGCTTCATCTCTGCGACTGCCTGCGGGATATCCAAAAAATGCTCCATGCTGCCCAGGCACGTGATCGCATCAAAAGTGCCGTTCTTATAGGGAAGTGCTTCACCCACACCTACGGCATACTGCCCTTCGGGACATTCTTTTTGCGCGAGGACCAAGGCTTCAGGTGAAATATCAAGTCCGTCGAGCGCAATTTTGCCGCCGGTCATGTTCCTCAGCTGTTTCATGAAAAATCCACCGCCGCAGGCAAGATCCAGGATGCGCCGCGCGCCGGGCCGGAATTTCAAGACCTGGGCAGCGTGCCAGCGATAGCCGCTGTCGTCATCGCGGATCGGCTCGGTTTGGAAAAGTTTGTCGTATTCCGACTGAATGTCTTTGAAGGTGCGCGCAGTGGTTTCGATCATGAGAGTGTTTCGTAAACCTCCAAAGTTTGAGAAACCGTTTGAATCCATGAAAAATTTTTAATTCGGCGAAATCCTTTTTCAATAAGACTTGCCCGCTGTTTCGAATCGTTCGACAAATGCTCCAAATTGGCCGCAATCTCCGCGCTTGAGTAGGGATTCACAAGACAGGCCGCGTCCCCCGCCACTTCCGGCAGTGAAGACCGGTCGGAGGTCAGCACGGGAACGCCGGAAGCCATGGCCTCCAGCACGGGAATGCCGAAGCCTTCGTGAAGCGATGGAAACAAAAAAACTTCCGCCCCGCAATACAGAAGGTTGAGATCGTCATGTGAAACATAACCGGTGAAAATGACGTCGTCGAATTTGACGGCAGGATCATCCACCAGAGCTTGAAAGGCCTTGCCGTGAGCAAATTCGCGCGAGCCCACGACCACAAGCTGGTAGCGGATATCGCGCTTCTTTTTTAGAAATGTGATGAATGCCTCGATGACGCGCGCCAGATTTTTCCGCGGTTCGATCGTGCCTACGCAAAGAAAATATTTTTCCTTAATGCCTAAACGGTTTTTGAGCTGGCGCAGCGAAAGGCCATTTTTTTGCGGTGAAAAATTTTCGTGTCCGGAAGGATAAATCACGCGGATTTTGTTCTCCGGCACCCGCAGGTGCTGAAGCACGTCGCGTTTTGTGTTTTCTGAATCCGCGATAATGGCATCTGCGCGTTTGATGGTCACGGGCAGCCATTTGCCCCAGTAAAGCCGGCTTGGCAGGCCGATCTGATTCGGATAAATCATGCCGATCAAGTCATGCACGGTCACAACAAGCCGGAATGAGCGCACGTACGGCGGCGCAAAGGCAGGAACATGCAGCAGATTCACGCCGTCACGTCGCGCGCGGCCCGGCAAATCCACGTTTTCCCAGTACCAGCGTTCCACCGTGTTCCACTCTTTGGTGACCTCCTTGCCGTAAAAGAAAAATTGATGCGCGGGCCGGACGTCCTGCGTCAGTGTCTGAACGAAATTTTCGGTATAAACACCCAGGCCTGTCCGCCGCCCCTTGGTGGCCTGCAAATCAATTCCGATTTTCATAGCGCATCCCCTGATTTGACAGTCCCTTTCACGTGGTCGCCCGCGGATTTAAAAAAAGTCAAAAGAGTTGAGAAGACGCGCGCTTCTTTTTCGGCCAAGAAAAGCAAAGGGCTGAGGACCAAGCAAATGATCAAGAGCTGAGCGGAAAATTTAGCAAAGCTCTCAGGCCAAGATGCGAAAAGCGCTTCGCTGATGGCTAAGGCAGCAAGAAACCACACGAAAACCATCAGGACTTTGCCATAAATCCGCAGAGCTCCGGAGAGTGAACCCATTTCTCTGTAGCTTGTGAAGGAAAGGATAAAGAATTGAAGCGCGGCCGTAATGGCGCTGCCGATCGCAATGCCCTGGATGCCGTAACCCTGGCGGATGAAAAGATATGTCGTGAGAAAACCAAGAACGGCGCAGCCGGTTTGAAGCGGGACAAGGTGCCAATGTTTTTTTACAGTTATCAGGAAGGACGAGAAAGGATGAGTAAGCGCCATAAAAAAAGAACCGAGGATGTAGATCTTCATAGACGGAATGCCGGGTCCGTACTGCGGCAAAATAACCGGCACAATCCACGCGGAAGCGGCCCAGACAAAAGCAATCAGGAACGGGAAAAGATAAGCGGTGCAAAGAACCGGCTCGCGCAGAAACGGCTCAAGGTCCTGGTGACTGTCGCGCCGGGCAAAGGTTTCCTGAAGATGCGGAAAGAAAATAATGCTGATCATATTCGGCAGGCTGTAAAGATAGTTTCCGGCCATGAGCGCAATACTGTAATAACCGAGTTCTTCAAATCCCAAAAATTTTGCGGTCATGATGCGGTCAATGTTCGTAATCACGGTACGTAGAATATCCGAAAGCAGCATGGCCAGCCCCAGGCCTAGGAGCGGTCTGAGATCGCGGAAATTAAAATTTAATTTCATTTTTACCGGTGTGCGCGAAAAGAGCCAGAAATTCAGCAGGATATAGTTCAAGATAACGCCGCCAAAAAATCCGTAGAGACCGAAACGCCAGGCCAGCCCCACCGTTAAGACAAGATTGAGCGCGCTGGAGATGAAGTTGAGGATGCCCGCGAATGTGAATTGTTTGTAAGAGCGCAGGATGGTGACAAAGTAATTATAAAAACGCTGAAGCAGAATCAGGGCCGAGATCGCAAAAAGACCGTAGAAAATGCCCGGCGTAAGTTTGCCGCGATTGATGAGCGCATAGATGATGACCCCGGCAGAAGTAATGGCGGCGGTGACAAAAGTAAAACTGGCGACCAGATTCGCGACTTCTTCGGCTTTCGTTTTTTCGCCCTTGCCCAGCAGATACGGGACATCGCGCGCGGTTGCCGTGGTGATGCCGAGGCCGGCGTGTTTGGCATAATTCTGGATCACCTGCAGGAAAGCCCAGATGCCCATGTTGGTGGGGCCGAGCACGCGGCGGATCAAAATTCCGGACGCAATATCGAGAAATTGCGCGGCGTAAGAGCTGAGCGTGTAAATGCCCGCATCCTTCATGATCTCTTTGCGCCGGCTCATCGGGGGTCTGGTGTCCTCAGCGGGCCGCGGTCAGGGCCGGTTCTTGGGTAACCGTCATATTGAAACGGCTTTCGAGTTGTGACGCCAATTTCAACAAGCGGTAATCGCGGAAGCGTTTGCCGGCAATTTGAATTCCGAACGGCAGATCGGAAGGGCTGCGGAAAAGCGGTAAATTAATGACGGGAAGCCCGCAAAGGGTCCAGATAAGGGCCGTATCGGGCTTATCGTCTTTGCCGAACAGCGGCGCTTGTCCTGACGTTGACAGAGTGAGAACGGCATCGTAGCGTTCAAGCAGCGCTTCAGCCGTATGCCGCAAATGGTTCTGCTCCTCGACGGCCTGTTCATATTGCTCTTTTGTGATCAGATTGCCGCGGTTAATGATTTCGTACATGATGGGGCTGATCAATGTGTGTTTTTTAAATTCTTCTTTAAAATAATAAGCCAGTGTTTTGTCATAGATTGTCTGATGAATGCGGTGCGCTTCGCCGAATATTTGCGGCAGCGCGGCCGTATCCATTGAATAGCCGTTTTCCTGCCCAAGCTCGGCCGCTAAATCCAGCAGCGCTTTTTTGGCATAATCATCGGCATGCTGCCAAGTCCAGATGGAATCCGTGACCACTAAAATGCGCCAAGGCTCGCCGGCGGGCTTGTTTTGGTAATCCGGATTCTCTAAAAATCGGTGCAGCAGCGGAAAGTTTTCACCGTGAACGCGGATAACATCAAAAAAGATTTGCAGGTCCTCGACTGAGCGTGCAAACATCCCGATTGTATCCAGGCTGTCCGTCGTCTTGAGCGCTCCCGTGCGCGGCACAGTGCCGAAAGTCGGTTTAAATCCGTAAACGCCGCAATAACTGGCCGGCCGGATAATCGAGCCCGCGGTCTGCGTTCCCAGGGCGGCCGGGACATGAAAAGCTGCCACCGCGACTGCCGAACCGCTGGACGACGTTCCCGGCGAATGCGCGGCGCTATGCGGATTGACGGTATCAGCCGGCGCGTGCACGGCAAATTCGGCGGTGGTTGTTTTGCCGGGAATGACGCCGCCTTCCTGACGGATGTAATAAACGACACGGGCATCGTTGCCGGGCGTAAATCCCTGCCAAAGCGGACTGCCCATGCAGGTCGGGAAATCGCTCGTGTTGAAAATGTCCTTCACGCCAATCGGAACACCGGCCAAAGCGCCGAGCGTCTTGCCTTCCGCGCGCGCCTGATCAATGGCATCGGCCTGCTTTAAGGCAATCCCGGCATCGCGGCACACCCAGGCTTTTAATTGTTTGTCGGTCGCTTCAATGCGCTTGAGGCAGGACTCGACAAGCTGGCGGGAAGTGATTTCTCCGGCGGCGATTTTTTTACGCGCGGCGGCAAGCGTCAGGCGGAAAAGTTCTTTCATGAATCAAGTTCCTTTGCTTTCCCCTGCCGCTGCGCTTTGATGATGTCTTCAAATTCCTTTTCGGTCAGGCCGACGAGTTCCAGGTATTCCTTGAGCACGCCCGGTTTTTTCGAATCTTCACGCTTCGCGATTTCAAACGCTTCTTCACGTGTCAATAATCCCGCGCGTACATCCCAGGAGGCATGATCCGTGGCGCGCCCGTAACCGCGTTTCAGGAATTTCGTATAGTCGTGAACGCCCGGCATCTTGCATTCATTGCTCTTGTAACGTTTGTACGTGCCTTCAACTTCGTGTTCGCGCCAGCCATACTCGCTCTGCACAAATTCCTTTTGACGTTCGTTGTCCCAAAAGATGTAATCCCCAAGATGAATGCCGACAATGCCTGTTTTTTTCATGTCATCCAGGGAAGGATTCTGGAAGCAATGCAGGTCTTTGGAAGTGATATCCCCGCCTGTCATATTGTCCGGTTTCACCTTGGTTGAGACCCGCAGAAAATATTCCGGATCGTAATGCACGGGATCAAAGTAGGAAGCGCGCGCAGAATTCTCGGCGATCGATTCGCCCCAAACGAGAAGCGGGATGTTGAATTTAACGGCCGCCTGCAGCGGGAACGAGCCGACGCCGGCGTGACAATGCCAGCATGAATCCCCGATCTTCGAAAGCGACCGCTTGGTGAGCTTGTTAATAAGCGCGCGGTTAGGCGTGAACATCACGTGGTCGACATTCAATTTTTCAAGGATGTTCCAGAGATTAAATTTTCCGGTTTCCGTGTACCAGTTGTGATTAAAAGTCACGGCCAGCGGTTTCATGCCGTATTTTTTTACGAGGACATGCAATTGGAAACAGCTGTCTTTGCCGCCTGAAATCGGAACGATGCAGTCGTAATTATCGCCGGACTTGCTCTTGTAAGACTCTAATAGTTCCCGCAATTTTTTTTCACGCTCATCCCAGTTAATGTGCATCTTTTGTTCATGCGACTGACACGCGCGGCAAATGCCCATTTCGTCGAACTGGATGCCTTCCACCGTGTCCGGCAGGCAGCAGCGATTGCAGTATTTAAATTGCGAATAAGGCTGTTTTCCGTATTCCGTGTTCATGATCCATTCTCCTGAAAAGAATTAAGGCGGGCGAACTGGACAATGTCCAGATAAGTTCCGTCCTTGCGGAAGGCGTCCTTAAAACAGCCTTCTTGTTTCATGCCGAGCTTTTCCGCAATGCGGATCATGGCCGTATTGCGGGCCGTCATCCCCATCCAGATGCGGTGCAGATTCAGCACGCTGAAGCCATAATCCAGCAGCAGGCGGCAGGCCTCGAAACCGATTCCGTGTCCCCAGGCCGTTTTCTCGCCGATTAAAACCGCAATCTGCGCGCTGGCATTATCAGTTGAGATCGAGCTGAGGCTGATATTCCCGACGTGCTCGAGTGGAGGTTTCATGAGCACGGCAAACATCTGATGACTTTTGTCTTTTTGCACGCGCTCCCAGTAGGCTTGGGCCTTTTCGCGCGTGTATTCTTCACGGCCGTGGCGATTGTCACGGCAAACCACGGGATCATTCAGCCAAGCTATATACCGGTCCGTAAGGTATTTCGCGCTGAATGGCTCGAGCCGGATTTTGTCGGTTTCGAGAATTTTGGGTGAATTTTTCAAAAAGGTCATGAGCGCCCCGGAGTCCTAGGATTATACTGGCAAAACAACTTGGTCGCAATTACTCCATCATTATTTGTCATAAGGATTTATAACCTTCTCATGCGCATCGCGAAAACAATCGGCTAAGGCGCGGATTTGGCGGTCCGTATAGTCATAAATGTTCATCGGCAAATACAAAAGCTCTTCTTGGTAAAGCCGCTCGGTTACGGGGAACCGGGCGGGGCTATAGTGCGGCCGGCCTCGATAGCCCGGCTGACGAAACGGGAACCCGCGTTTTCCGATCGCAATTTGTTTTTGGAATAAATCCAGCCGGTAAATGGGCCGCACATAACCTTCGACTAACACGACGCCGCGCTTCTTTAGATAAGCCGCATATTTGGCACGGCTGATGCCGGCTGCCTTCGGTAAAAAGCGCAGCGGATACACATAATAAACGTGCGACGATCCTGCCGGCGGCGCGGGTGTCTGCAGATAGTTTTTATACGGGGCGAGCAAACGGGTGAGCAGATTGCATTTGCGGATGCGCTCCGCATTCAAACGCTTTAATTTTTTGAGCTGCTCAATGCCGATCGCAGCCTCAATTTCAGTCATGCGCAGGTTAAAGCCGACCAAATTGGTCCAGCGGTTTTGGATATACATTTTCTTTTCCGCTGCGGTCATCTGGGTCACAACATTTTCCGCATGATTACGGATCAGCTTCAGGCGCATCGCGACAGCTTTGTCGCTGGTAATGCAAATGCCGCCTTCCCCGCTTTGAATCGTTTTGTGGCAGTTGAGGCTGAAAACACCGATGTCGCCGAATGTGCCGACATGCCGGCCGCGGTATTTTGCGCCCGCCGCCTGCGCGCAGTCTTCAATGAGCTTTAGCCGGCGTTTCTTAGCGAGCTTTAAAATCGGCGCGAGATCCGCGGGCCGTCCAAAAATATGAACCAGAATGATTGCGCGGGTGCGCGGTGTGATGGCTTTTGCGATCGAGTCCGCGGTCATGCAGCCGCTTGAGGGGTCCACATCCGCAAAAACCGGCACCGCGCCGTAAATCAAAGGCGCCGTAGCGGAGGCGCACATCGTGTAAGGCGAAACAATAACCTCATCCCCCGGCCCGATTTCCAGCGCGCCAACCGCGGCCTGCAGGCCGGAAGTCGCGGAATTGACAGCTACCGCGCTGCGCGCGCCCGTGTACGCGGCCCATTGCTTTTCAATCGCTTGGACATATTTACCCCCAAAAAAACGCGGGCTCCAATTGCCGTAGAAATTCGAAAGCACGCCGGTCTTCAGGACCTTCATCGCCGCATTTCGTTCCGCCGCGCCGATTTGATTATAACGCATAAGTTTTTTGGGCTGCAGTTCAGGATGAATAGTCACAGGACCCCGTTTTGAAAATTTTTGCAAGATATTTCTCTACGTTTCGGCCCGTACGAGAGTAAGGTCTTACGGGCCACATCACATCTCTATCACAAATAAGATCAATTATATACAAAAATTTGTTTATCTATCG
>ORMF010098000.1_pt1 | contig 19481 bp, 21 predicted proteins | sample 1779871 | NCBI WGS metagenome assembly ORMF01 (sample SAMEA104232316, study PRJEB22302) | groundwater metagenome | biome: forest; feature: aquifer; material: groundwater | place: USA | collected 2011-08-07 | depth 5.4 m | reverse complement strand
GGGGGCGCTGCTCAAGAACCGGCGCGAGAGCGTGCGCCGGTTTCTGTTGGCGTTGACCGAGGGGATTCAGCTATTCAAGACCAAGCCGGAGATTGCCCGGGCGGTGTTAAGGGAAAGCAACAGCGACACGGAAGTCGTCGGCCCGCTTTACGAGCGGCTGGCGAAATCCTTTCGGGATTATCCGGCGCCGGAGCCGCGCGGCATCCAGAACGTCCTCGACTCTCTGCCGACGCCGAAAGCGCGCGGCGCTCGCGGTGAAGAGTTCACGGACTCAAGCCTGATGGACGAGATAAAAAAAAGCGGCTTTATCGACTGGCTGTATGGAAAAGCTAGTTAAAATTCACGGCGTTAATGGACAAAAGACCACCTTATCGGATATGGTCCCCTCCAAAAGGAGATGCGGAGCGGGGCCGGCATTATGCCGGTCACTGGGGACATCACACCACCAACAGGGCCGGCGAGCAGATGAGCGCCCGCATTGCGGCTCTCGGTCCGTGCCCGCCGGCACGGATCTGACGAGTCGCCGATGGCATTAAAAGCCTTGGAAAGCCAGACCGTGGGGACGTGTCTTGTTGGGCCGACATGGATGGGGTGTGCGGGCCGCGCAGACGGCTGATTGCCATTGTCACGGCGGGGCATTCCGAGCGTATTGCACCGTCATTCAGGAGAGAGGGACGATGGTTGCTCAAAAACGAGGCGTGGTAGGTTCGATTTATACGTACCTTGGCAGGTCGCTTGCGCTTCTGCGCAATCGGCGGCAGTCGTTTCGATACGAGCTTGCGATTGGCGCAATCTTCAAGAACGAAGCCCGTTACCTGAATGAATGGCTCACGTTTCACCACGGCGTTGGAGTCGATCACTTCTATCTGTACAATAATAACAGCTCCGACACGTTCCGTGATGTGCTGAAACCGTGGATGGATCGCGGAGTCGTGACACTGATCGAACGGCCGGAACTTGGCGGGCAGCAAAGTGCATACCGCCACTGCATCCGGAAGTTCCGGAATATCGCCCGCTGGATTGCCTTTATCGACCTTGATGAGTTTCTCTTTTCGCCGAAGTCCGTCGATCTTCGGCAGGTACTCAAGACCTATACCGACGTACCGGCGATTTTTGTCTATTGGGTTCTGTTCGGGTCGTCGGGCCAGATGGAGCGGACCACGGGCAATGTCCTGGAGACATACACACGCTGTCTCGATCTGCAAAATGCCATCAACGATGAATTTGATCATCGCAAGGAACCCGGGAAAACCAACTACGTCACCGGTTGGGCCCAGGATGGTAAATCCATCGTCAACCCGCGTCTTGTCCGCACGTTTCTTGTGCATAGACCCAAGGAAGTCTGGGTTGGCCAGACGGTGGATGAGAATCGTTGCCCACCCCAACAGAGGGTGAAAGGCGCCGCGATCAGCTATTCGGTCCTCCGCATCAACCACTACTGGTCCAAGTCGATCGAGGAACTGGTCGATAAAGTTGGAAAGGGGATGGCGAACTACAAGACCCAGCCGACAAAAGATGTGGACAACTGGCTGCGGCGGGAGAAGGCACTGAACGTGGCGGAGGACCGCACCATCCTTGCAACCTGGAAGGCGATCCAGGAAAAAGCCGGCCAGCCATTAAATGGCTAGGATAAACGGGGCTCAACGCTGCCGTTGAACGACGCCATGTGGATGACTCTCCGGTCTCCTGCGGCCAGGCCACCGGTTGCACTGTGCCAGATGCTGAAATTGTCCCACACGGCGACATCCCCCGGCTCATATCCGTGCCCGTAGACGCGCGACGGGACGATGGCTGGTGCCATGAGTTTCTCCAACAGGATCCGGCTCTCCACGACTCCCAGTCGGGTGCCATCTGATTCCAGGCACAACATGCACCGCGAGTGGGGTTGCAAGGCTGTCCGTCCGGTGACGGGGTTCGTCCAGAGCAGTGGGTGACTCAAGCAGCCTTCATCGTTTTTTTCACGGGCAAAGTCCTCCGTGTAGTCACGACCGTCATCGACCACCCGCAGGCCATTTTCGGTCATCGGAAGGCCGAATACCCTCTTGAAAGGTTCAGCTCCATAGATGACACGAACCTTTGACGCCCATTTCTTTTCGTCGGGGGCATGGATTGAGTAGGCATGATACGCGCTTGCAAATGCCGTGGCCCCGGCGGGAAACCGGATGCTGTGACCATCGTAGTGGCAAACAACTTAAGACTGTTGTCTATCGCTCTAAGATGAACAGGTCCTCAAGAAAAACTTCGCCGTCTTTCCCGTCTTGGACTGGATTGCAACACTCACCACCCATATCCCCAACAAAGGGGAGCAACTGATCCGCTATTACGGCTACTACAGCAACGTATCAAGGGGGAGAAGGAAAAAAGAGAAGCCCGAAGAGAAAGCCGAAATTTGCGAGATCGACGCCCCGCCGTTATCCAGGGAATTAAAAAAACGCTGGTCCTACTTCATTCGAAAAGTCTATGAAACAGACCCGCTTCTTTGTCCTAAATGCCAGGGAGAGATGCGGATCATCAGCTTCATTGACCAACCCGACGTGATTAAAAAAATTCTTCAACACCTGGGTCTGTGGGAAGAGTCTCATGCCCCTCCTGGAAGAAATCCTCCGGTCAAAGAGATTACCTTCGATCCATCCTACAGTCAGCTAATTTAGCGGGAGTTCCCCACCTGTAAGGGTGGGGGTGAGAGCAGGGTGCCGCGTCTTGCGGAGGTTGATAAGATGGAGCAATGAAGCTTCATCGGCAGGCCCATGCAGTATATAAGACACAATATCACATCATCTGGGTGACACGGTATCGGAGAAAAATCCTCGTTCGAGGGATCGCGGAATACTTCAAGCAAGCGATTCGGGAAGTGCGGGAATTTCATCCGGATTGGTATATCGAAGAAGTGGGAGTGGATGAAGATCATGTTCATCTTCACATGGTCATCCCGCCGAAGTACGCGGTGTCGAAAGTCATCGAGACGCTCAAGAGTGTGAGCAGCGGGCGGTTGAAGATGAAATTCCCGCACTTCCTGTCCAAGGTGTATTGGGATGATGGCGGGATATGGGCACGAGGATTTTTCGTGAGCACGGTTGGAGTTAACGAGGCCACGATCCGTCGGTACGTTCGCTATCAAGGAAAGCAAGACGCGGGTCAAGCGGAGCTTGAATTATAGGATACACCGCCTGTAAGGGCGGGGTTCTTCATTAACGCGTTCGAGAAGGAGGTGCGCCGGTATTTTCGAGGCAACCCGAAGTTCCTGGAAGTCGACATCACCGATCCCGACCTGCCGCACCGGATCTCTCGGTTGATTGGCTGACCGATGAATGCAGCTTACTGGAAGCACATTCGCACGAACTAAGTGCGGCGTGCCCTGCCGCCGGAAGGCGCCCTTGACACCTGTGCGGATGTTGACTAACGTCTGCAAAGCATCAAGCGCTGAGCCCAAAGCGAAGCTGGCCGTGCGACGCTCCGTTTCAACTCCCTATTTCGACAGCCTCGAGCGCAAGATCGCCGGCCTTGGGGGGTTCGTGAACGCGCACCTGCACCTGGACCGCGCGGGAACGTACGACGACACCGTCTCGCTCCTGAGAAGCACGGACATCCGCGACGGCACTGCGCTTTCGCTGGCCGGAAAGCACGCCGTGATCCCGATGGTCCATGCCAGTCCGCTCTATGAGCCCTCGACGCTGGAATCGAGAGTTGCGTCCTATCTTGACCGCATGGTCGCCGTCGGCACGCGCCGGGCCGACACCGTGGTGGATGTGACGAGCGACCGCGTCGGGCAAAGCGCGCTCGAACGGATGCTTGTCCTGAAGGACCGCTATTCGGACCGGATCGATTTTCGGGTCGGGGCCTATTCGCCGCTCGGCTTCCGCGACGATGATCCCGCGCGCTGGGCGTTGATCGAAGCGGCTGCCGACCGGGCCGATCTCATCGGTCTCCTGCCCGAGCGAGACGACCGGGCGAACTATCCCGATCACATTGGGTTCGAGGAATCCTGCCGCCGCGGCATCTTGCTGGCGTTTCGCTTGAACAAAGCGATCCACATTCATGTCGATCAAGCGAACCACTGCCATGAGAGTGGCGGCGAGGCTGTTCTGGATCTTGTCCGTCGGCTGGAGTCGGGTGGTGCGCCCGAGACCGAGCCTCTTGTCTGGCTGATCCATCTGATCTCGCCCTCGACCTATGACGAGGCCCGCTTCGAGCGGCTCGCCAAGGGATTGTCGGAGCAGCGGATCGGGGTAATCTGCTGCCCGTCGGCCGCGATCAGCATGCGCCAATACCGTCCGTTTCTCTCGCCCACGCACAACTGCATTGCACGCGTGCTGGATCTTCTCGCTGCCGGCGTGCAGGTGCGCATCGCGTCGGACAACATCTGCGACATCACCTCGCCGATGGGTACCGCCGACTTGATGGACGAGATATTCGTCCTCGCCAATGCGCTTCGTTTCTATGATCAGGACATTCTTGCGAAGATCGCGGCGGCGCATCCGCTAAGCACCGCCGATCTCGCACGGTTGCGTGCGCATCTTGACGAAGATCGATCGGCCGTGGCCGCCGTCATGGACCGGCACTCGACCGCGACGGTCCGGCCGGGATGACGATGGAGCGCCCCACTGGAGCGGACGGCTCCTGTTCGGACATCCTTTCGCTCCTGCGCGAAAGGGCAGCCGCTCAACCGGAGCATTCAGCGCTCGGAGAGGCGGATGGCGAGGTCTTGACCTATGCCGCACTCCTGGCGCGGATCGAGGGACTTGCCGCCGCTCTGCGCGCGCACGGCAGTCGGGTCGGGATCGTCCTGCCGAACGGCCTAGCGATGTCGCAGGCTCTGCTGGCGGTCACCTGTGTTGGGGCGGCGCTGCCCTACAACCCAGCCTATACGGAGCCAGAGTTCGAGGCTTACTTTCGAGACATGCACCTCTCCGCCCTGCTCACCCGTCCAGCCTTCGCGCCGGCGGCCGAGCGGGTGGCGGCGCGACTCGGCATACCGGTGCTCGATCTGGATGCGCTGGGACAGGAGATGCAGGGCGCGAGCGACCACTCGCCCCCTTCGCCCGATGCGATCGCAGTGGTGTTGTTGACCTCCGGATCGACCGGAAAGCCGAAGCGGGTGCCGCTGAGCCACCGCAACGTCTGCACTTCGGCGCGGCATGTCAGCCGGTCGATGGACCTCGGCCCCGGCGACCGCTGCCTCAGCATGTGGGAACTCTACCACATAGGCGGACTGGTCGATCTGCTGCTCGCACCGCTCGATGCCGGCGGCACTGTCATCACGACCGCCGGGTTCGACGGACCCCGGTTCTTTGATCTTCTCGAACGCGTCCAGCCGACCTGGTTCCAGGGGGTGCCGACGACGCTGGGCGAACTCGTGCTCCAGGCGCGTCGCCGCGGCATCGACCCGCGCCGATCGAGCCTGCGGCTGCTCCGCTCGGTCGCCGCTGCATTGTCACCGGCGTTGATGTCGGAGATCGAAACACTATTCGGCGTGCCGGTCCTGCAGACCTTCGGAATGACGGAGGCCGGCCCGCTGATCGCCTCCACGGCGCTTCCTCCAGCCGAACGTGCGGCGGGGTCGGTCGGTCGCTCGTGCGGCACGGAACTGAAAATCTTCGCGCCGGATTGGACGCCGGTTGCAGACGGGGCGGAAGGCGAGGTTGCAATCCGGGGCGCGAACGTCTTTGCCGGATATGGAGACGATCCGGCCGCGAACGCCGAGGCCTTTCGCGAGGGCTGGTTCCGCACCGGGGACCTCGGACGCTTCGATGCGGGCGGAAACTTCTACCTGACAGGCCGGATCAAGGAGCTGATCAACCGCGGCGGCGAGAAGGTGAACGTGCGTGAAGTCGATGATGCCCTCCTCTGCCATGCAGCGATCCGCGACGCGGCCGCTTTTCCCATAGCCCACAAGACGCTGGGCGAGGATGTTGCCGCAGCCGTCGTATTGCGGCCCGGAGCCGCCGCGACGCCGACTGAATTGCGGGCATTTGTCTCCAGCCGGCTTGCGGCGTTCAAGGTGCCGCGCACCATCATCTTTCTGGACGCCCTGCCCCGCAATGCCGTCGGCAAGATCGACCGCCGCGCCATCGCGCAAGAGGCGGGCGCTCTGCCGGCAACGCAAGCGGCGGACTTTGACCGGCCTTCCGGATCCGAGGCCCAGATCGCTGCAATCTGGGCGCGCGAGCTCGAACTGCCCGCGATCGGACTGGACGATGATTTCGCCAGCCTCGGCGGGGATTCCCTCTCCGCGCTTCGCGTGCTGCTCGCCATAGAGAAAGAGCTTGGCAAGGTTCTGCCTGACGATGCCATGGCAAACGACACGACAGTGCGCTCGCTTGCCCGCGCACTCGCCAATGAAGATGCGTGCGACGCCACGAAGTCCGTGGCCGTGGCCAGAATCTTGTCCCGGTCCGAGCGGCAGCAAATTCTCGCCATCGCCGGGACCGGCGCCATTCCTGCACTGGCGCCAGGCTCCGCCTTGAAGGTTTTCAATCGCAGCGGAACCCGCCGGCCACTGATCTGGTTTTTCAATTCTCCAGGCGGCCAGATGACGGCGATGGCGCAGCGCCTGCCGCCGGACCAACCGCTCTACGGCGGCTTCTCCGGAGCCGGGATTTTCGACTGGGACGACAACCGGGCGATGTCTGGCATCGCAGAGATCTACGCCGCAGAACTCCTCGGCAGGTTCCGAGACGGCAGCTTCGCAATCGGCGGTAACTGCCAAGGGGGCCGGGTCGGCTGGATGGTGGCCAAGCTCCTCCAACAGGCGGGCCGCGAGGTGGATACGCTCTGCTGCCTCGAATTCTCGGATCCCGAGATCACTCAATTCGACGGTCGCCTCTTGATGATGTTCGGCAAGCAGAGCGCACATCGCCATTACCTCCCCATCCGCTGGGGCCGGCGGGGTTGGGATACACCCTTCCGACGGCGCCCGGTGGTATCCTGGATCGACGGCGTGCATGGCGGCTTTTGGCGCGTCGAAACGATACCCGGCCTGACCGACGTGCTTCTCAAGTTCTTGGACGGCAGGCCGGCACGGCAGGACACGCTGGACTCCGCCCGGGGCCGCGCGTTGATGTTCATCCACAGGACTCCCGGACTGTTTTCCCTCTACTGCGCCTGCCACAAGATCAAGGCGCGGCTCCGGTCCTTGATCCGTAGGTAAATTTTTTCTCCGCGTATTTTGTCAGCCACGGCACAGTCTTTTCATGGTAAAGTGAGCCATCGTGTTTCACCGAGGAGGTGAAGGGATGGCGGACAAAGAAGGGTTATTGCCGTTTAAGCTGATCGAGGAAGAATTTGGGGAGGCGCTGACATCGTATGGCGGGCTGCCGTTCGTGGTGGAGACCTGTGAGGCGTTGGGACTGGGGCGTTTGGTCAAGCAGCATGTTCGAATCAAGCAGCGCCACCGCGGCTATACCGAGTCGAAGGCAAAGGGCAAAGAAGGCAAAGAGAAGGCAAAGGGGTCAGGAAGGCAAAGGGGTCAAGTCTTTTGTTATTTGTTGTTCTACTTTCATCGCCTGGGACTTTGTCAACAAAAGATTTGACCCCTTCACTCTTCACTCCTTCACTTCTCGCCTTACCATCACCGGCGTGTCGAGCCGCCAGGCGAACGACGTCGAGGAAGTGTTTCACATGGCAAAACTTGGCCGGATCGAGTTAAAAAGCTTGATTACCAAAAGCTATCGCTACGATCAGATCAACGAGGCGCTGGCGGATCTGGAGAACGGAAAACTGCGAATGGGAGTTTCATTATGGAATTGACGGAAAAGCGAATTGAACTCGAACGCATGTCGCGAGCGACGAGAGCGTTGGTAGCTGGAGTTGTGATGGCGCTGGGTTTCTCGGTGGCATGGGCCGCGGAAGATCGACCCATCGACGTGATTTCGGACAATAGTTTCCTGATCGAAGAGGCTTATAACCAAGAGCCCGGCGTGATCCAGCATATTTTCAACACCGTCTACAATAATGACTCACGGCGGCGCGGTTGGGCGTTTAGCTTCACTCAAGAGTGGCCGGTCTTTTCCCAAGAGCACCAGTTCTCTTTCACGATACCTTCATATCGCATCGTGGAAGGGTCCGACCGCGTTTATGGCGTCGGCGACATCTTGCTCAACTACCGCTACCAAGCGTTGGAAGAGGGCGAGGCCCTGCCGGCATTCTCGCCCCGGTTCAGTCTCATACTTCCCACCGGCAGCCGCGACCGCGGCACCGGCAACAACGTCGTCGGTTACCAGTGGAACCTGCCCTTCAGCAAGAAAGTCGCATCGCGTTTCGCTATGCACGCCAACTTCGGCTTGACCTATTTGCCGCACGTTAGAGCGCCGATGGCGGCCACCCAGCCTTCGCCAAGGCGGTCGCTGGTCTCCTATAATGTCGGCGCGAGCGGCATCTTTGCGCTTTTGCCGCGGCTTCATTTGATGTTGGAGTGGGTGGGCATCTTTGACGAGAGCATCAACGATGCCGGCAGGACTGAGCGAGCCTTCAAGCCGACGATCTCGCCGGGATTGCGCGCCGCCATGGTCAACGAGGAAAAACTGCAGGTCGTCGTCGGCGCCGCGGCCCCCATCGGCCTAAACCGAAAAGCCGATAATCACGGCGCGTTTTTATATCTTTCCATCGAGCATGACTTGTTTTAAAAGCCGCGTGGCCATTGTGCAAGTACGATTCGGAAGTGAGCCGTAGCGGTATCATCGACCGGCTGTATGGCAGGTAGGCGCGGGTCGAGGATGGAGAATCGAGGATAGAGGATAGAAAAACGGCGATGGGCAACCTGACGATCAAGAATGCGACGATTCTGCCGATGACGGAGGAGCGGCGGAGTTTCGACGGCTATGTACGTGTTCGAGACGGCGTGATCACGGAGGTCGGAGACGGGCCGCTGCGCAATTCGACGAGTGGCGAGCACCTGATCGATGGCGCGGGTTGCGCACTGCTACCCGGTTTGGTCAACGCGCATACCCATCTATATCAAGTCTTGCTGCGCGCGGTTTGGGAGGATCTCGAGTTGATGCCCTGGCTGCGGCGCATCTATGGTTGCGCCCGCGTGCTGCGCCCGGAGCATTTCTATGCGGGCAGTTTGCTCGGCTGTGTCGAAGCGATTCGGAGCGGCGTGACTACACTGTGCGAGCATAATTTTCTCAATCCGAATCCGGACTGCGCTTTCGAGACGATCCGTGCCATTCAAGACTCCGGACTGCGCGCCGTGTTCGCGCGCACAATCATGGACACTGGCGAGATCGTGCCCGACTGCGTCAAAGAAAAACCCGACGGGGCCTTTCGCCACATTGAAAGCCTCCTGGCGAAGCACAAGGGTGGCAGCGGTCTTACGTTCATGACCGGACCCAACACCCCGCCGATCAATACTACGCCCGAGTTGCTAAGGGAGATCCGCCGTTTCGCCGACGACAAGTCGATCGGCATCAGCGCCCATGTGGCGGAGTCGAAGTCCGTGATTGAATGCGTCCGCCAACAACACGGCAAGGGCGGCGTTGTGGAGTTTCTGCATCAGTTCGGCCTCGCCGCGCCGAATTCGATCTTCGCCCATTCGGTTCACATCTCGCAGGATGAAATCGCTCTGCTAGAACAAACCGGCACGTCGGTGTCGCACAACCCGGTAAGCAACATGATGCTCGGCGACGGCGTGGCGCCGGTGGTCGAGATGCTGCGCCAGGGCGTCAACGTCGCGCTCGGCACCGACGGCGCGGCGAGTAATCACTCACAGGATCTTTTCGACACGATGAAAGCCGCGTCGCTGCTGCAAAAAGTTCATCACCAAGACGCCGGCGTCATCGAGCCCTACGCGGTTCTACGGATGGCGACGGCGGGTGGCGCGAAGGCGCTGGGGCTGTCATCGGTCTGTGGCACGATCGAAGTAGGAAAGAGAGCCGATCTCGTTCTTGTGAATTTTGAAACGATTCACAATCAGCCGATTAACGATATCTTCAGCCAGATCGTCCACTGTGCCAAGGCGAGCGACGTCCAAACGGTGATCGTCAACGGCGAAGTGTTGATGAAGGACCGCGTGCTCACGCGACTCGATGACAAGCGGATACTCGCCGATGCGAAAATCGCCAACCGCGATCTGATGGAGCGGGTGAACCAGCTCTCGTTCTAACGCGAGTGGCCGAGGATTCCGGAACCAACGATCGCGAGATTCCCGCCTATGCCTATGAGCCCGTTACACGTCGCCGGAGCCCGTGGACATTGAACTTTTGAACGGCTGAAATGACCCTGGATTCCGCCTTTGAAAGTTAAGGCACTGAGCGAGGTGCGAGCCTTCCGTAGCGAAGGCAATGGGCCTTTGCCTCTAAGAGTTTTGAGATCAGCGGTGCCCTAAGTGGCGTCCGTACCCCGCTGGCAACAGATTGCCAAGCACGTAAAACGACTTTGATACTGCGGATCTGGGTGCCTTCGCCACTCCAGTCTCACACCTCGCTCAGTAGAGATTGTAACTTCAACTGCGGAATCCGGGACGACTTGACCTGTTCTAACTTGCGGTCCCTGTACTCCAATGCACGGTCGCATGCCGCCGTGTTGCGGCAACCGCTTTTACCTGCTAATTCACTCTACCATCCATGCAGGACGAACTCGCGAAGAGCTTAGTTCGCGGCCTGAAGAGCGCGGGCATCAATTTCGTCACTTACTTGCCGGAGACGCGCTTGAGCCAGATCGTGCCGTTGATTCGCGACGATGCCGAGATGGAACTCATTGCGGTGTCGAGTGAGCAGGAAGCGGTGACCATCGCCGCCGGCGCGACGTTGGGCGGCAAGCAAGCCGCCGTGTACATGGAAAACAGCGGTATCTACGTTTCGAGTTACAGCCTACTCGCCGTCGGTAAACAGCTCGGTGTGCCGCTGCTGCTTATCGTCGGCTATCTCGGCGGCGTGCCCGACCGGCGCAACAGTTTTCTCTATGCGACCATCGGTGCCCACACGATCCCGCTGCTTCAAGGCTTGGCAATCGAGTTCATGCTTCTGGAAGACGGCGAGCGGCTCGAAGGCAAGATCCAAGACGCGGTGCGTGCGGCGAACGCGCTGCGCGGTCCCTTCGCGCTGCTCTTTGCCGGGGAGTTTTCCGTATGATCCGTTACGAATGCTTAAAACTCCTTGCTGCTCGGATGACCGACCAATTGGTCGTGACTTCCCAGAGTGGCCAACGCATCGAGTGGGCGAATCTGTCGAAGCATGAAGGCAACCTGCTCGTCGGCATGATGGGCTGCGCCATCGGCGTCGCAACCGGCCTGGCTCTGGCATTGCCGCACAGGAAGGTCATCGCCCTCGATTCGGACGGCAGCGTGCTGCTCTCACTATTCAATCTCGCGACCCTTGGCAACCTGCGTCCCAAAAATCTGGTCGTCTATGTCTTCGACAACGGGGTCTACAGCGGCAGCCGGATCAGTTATCCCACCGCGACGTCGGGCAACACCGATTTAGAAGCCATGGCGCGCGGCGCCGGAGTCGAGAATGCGCACACGATTCGCGACATCGATGATTTTAAAGCGCGAGGTCTCCAGGCGCTGGTTCGAAACGAGCTAGGCTTTTTCGTCTGCAAAGTGGAAGAGAGTCTTCTGCATCGGGAAATTCCCCGTCCCGATCTCGACCTCACCGAAAACAAGTACGGCTTTGTGCGGTACCTCGAGCGCACGGAAGGGAAAACGATTCCGTTTATCGGGCGGGGTTGACAGTGCTGAGTAACGAGTACTGAGTGCTAAGTCGGGAGGGGACTCAGAACTCGGAACTCAGCACTTAGCACTTAGTCCTCGGCCCAGCTGCTATCGTTTGGCGCTCCGGTAGAGGCTATCGGTATAACCGCTCTTGTCGAACTCCTCGACAAAGCGGGCGTCCACGAAATCCTGCGGCTTGGCCGCCCGCGCTTTGGGGTCTTTGAGCGCGAGCTGATCCAAGATGGTTTTCAGTCCTTCCAGCGTCGGGTACTGCTTCTGCGGCAATTTATTTTCCGTGATCGAATTGTCGAAGGTTTTTTCCAGGATATCCCGGTCGTCGGTGCGCAGGTGCTTGGCCAGGATTTTTATTCCGCCTTCGCGGTCGGTTTTCATGCGGTGCACCGCTTCGATATAGGACTTGACGAAATTTCTCACGACGTCGGGATGCTCGCGCAGGTATTTGCGCGTGGTCACCGCCCCCTGGTGCTGGTAGGCGAGACCGTGGGCGGCGGCGTCCGCCATGAGATAAAAGCCTTTTTTCTGCGCCATATAGGTCACCGGCGGCACCAGCACCGTGGCCTGAACCCTTTTGGCCTCCAAGGCGACGAGACGGTCCGGCGTGGTGCCGACCTGCACGATGGTAACGTCCTTCACAGGATCAAGCCCAAGCTTGGCCAGCATGAAGCGCACGACGAAATCGGCGGCGCCGCCGAAGCGGGCGATGGCGACCTGCCCGCCTTTGAGTTGGGCCGGGGTCTTGATCTGCGGCTGGCTCATGAGCTGATAATCCAGACTAACGATACCGCCCGCCACATAGACCGCCTCCGCCCCCGCCAAACCGGCGCTTACCACCCCAGGCCCGGAAGCTTGAATCATCGGCGTGTCGCCGGAAACCATGGCCGTCACCGACAGCGCTCCACCAACAAAGAATACGAGCTGCGCGTCGATTTGGTTTTTTGCGAAAATACCGGTGTCTTTGGCAGTCCAGAGGACCAGCTGGTCGGCGCTGACGGCGCCGTAACCCACCGAGAGTTTCGTCTGGCCGAAGGCGCTGGTGCTTATAAGAAGACAGCCCAACCATCCGTAAAGCCAAATGTGTTTAGCGTTGAAATTCATGTCAGCGTGCCTCCGGGTTGAACAGCTCTTTTTTTGCCGGTCGGGGTATCGTCAAACCAATTTGTAGCAAATATATAAGGCGGAGGAAACCCCTTGCTTTTTCGCCGGCCGGCTTCTTAGTTCGTTCATACCCGGAATCTCAGGCAGCGATGTCGGCGCCGGGAAATTAGGACTTGGCTATGAAGAAAGACAAAAACCGACGCGCGTGTCATTGGAATAAATAGAGCGTTAAGATATGTTGCGTGAGCAAGATAAAAAGGCGGGAACAAGCTGGGGAGAGCTTGTGATTCCTGACAAACAACGCGGTTTCACCGGCAGCGACAAAAATGGCCGGCGGATTTGAGCACTGATAACGATGACGCGAGGAGGTTTTTATGAGCATGGGCCCGGAACCGATCAATCTTTTCGATTTTGAAGCCGCCGCCAGAGAGCGGCTGCCCAAAGTGGAATATGATTATATCGCCGGCGGCGCCACTGACGAGATCAGCGTGGAGCGGAACCGTCACGCCTATGAATCCTGGGCGTTGCGCCCGCGCGTGTTGCACGATGTAAGCGCGCTGGATCTTTCCACCACTGTGCTGGGGACCAAAGTGAGCTTGCCGGTTCTGATCGCGCCCTGCGGCGGGCATCAGAAAGCGCATCCAGAGGGAGAATTCGCCACCTATCGCGCGGCGACGACTTGCGGGACCGTTTTCGCCGTCAGCGCCAATGCGGGCGCCGATTTCGAAGAGCTGGCGAAAGCGGCGAGCGGCCGTCGTTGGCTCCAGCTATATCCGTTCCGTGACAAAGAAATGACCAAGGACTGGCTCCGGCGCGCCAAGGATGCGGGCTACGAGGCGGTTTGCCTCACTCTAGATTCCCAATGGCCGTCCAAGCGCGAGCGCAACATCCGCAACGGCTACCGCAATCTTCGCGGCGTCAATTTTCCCAAGGCGGGCGGGGATGCCGCCCGCGGGCGACCTGGCGCTCACCCCGGCGGGGGAGACCCGGCGGCCACCTGGAAGGACTTGGAGTGGATCAAGTCGAGTACCGCCCTACCGGTGGTTGCAAAGGGTATCATGACCGGCGAGGATGCCGAGCTGTGCGCGCAAGCGGGCGCCGATGCGGTGATCGTCTCCAACCACGGTGGGCGCCATCTCGACAATACGCTGGCGACCATCGAGGTGCTTGCGGAAGCGGTGGCCGCGGCGAAAGGAAAAACGGAAATTTATCTCGATGGCGGCATCCGGCGCGGCGCGGACGTTGTTAAAGCGATCGCATTAGGCGCGAAGGCTGTTTTTATCGGCCGTCCGTTATTCTGGGGCCTCGCCGTGGGCGGCGAGCAGGGCGTCGTTCGCGTGCTCAATATCCTGCGGGAAGAGATCGAACTTACCATGGCCAAGTGCGGCCGGCCGACGATCGCCAGCATCGATGCCACCGTGGTGGTCAAGGCGCCGCGGTTGTGAGCGATGTGATCGTGGCTCGTGCTCGATTAGGATGCAGAGCCAAATGAACGTTGCGGCACCTCTGGTTTGCCTGTGCAACTTTCCGGCGACCACGAATCACGGCTAAAGTGTAGCGGAGCGGTAGCGCATGCGATTCGGCACTTTTAGTTACAACCAGGCAAGGCCATGGGTGCCGGAGCGCCAGGCGTTCGAGGAATTGCTCGATCAAATCCAGCTTACCGAGAAGCTGGGATTTGACGAGGCCTGGTTCGCCGAGCATCACCACTCCGATTACGGCATGCTGGCGTCGCCGAACTTGATCATCGCCAATCTCGCGCCGCGCACTAAGCGGCTGCGCCTGGGCAACCTGGTCAATGTGCTGCCGCTCTACGATCCGATGCGCCTGGCCGAGGAGTGCGGCATGCTCGACATCCTCACCGGCGGACGGCTCAACGTCGGGCTCGGTCGCGGCGTGCCGCGCGACGATCTCAAGCATGGACTCGACCGCGATACGGCGCAAGCTCGTTTCGAAGAGGGCATCGAGATTCTTCTACGCGCGTGGACCGGGGACACTTTCAATTACACCGGCAAGGCATAGAACTACGTCGCATCACTTGCCGCCCGCGACCGCTCCAGCGCCCGCATCCGCCGATTTACTACGGCACCACTTCGCCCGACAGTCCCGCGATGGTGGCCCGACGCGGCTGGAACCTGGCGCTGTCGCGCCAGCCGCTCGCTAATTGCGCGCAAGCGATTCAATCCTATCGCGATGAACTGGCCAAGGTCGGCAATCCGGATGGCGGCGGCGACGCGATCATGGTGCGGGACATCTATGTCGCCGAGACCGACGAGCAAGCTTGGTCTGAAGCCCCGCCGCAAATTACTCGCTTCTGGCAACTGGCCACCGACAATGTCTGGCGCGGCGATTCGATCTCCACGGACGATCTGCCGAAGTTCACCGAACGGTTTGCTTATTTCCCCGGTGGCCTGACCGTGAAGCGGCTCGACGAATGGGGCACCTCGCTCATTGGCAGCCCGGACACGGTCATAAAAAAGGCGCGCGCAATGATCGCGACGGCGAAGCCCGACAGCCTGGTGGGCATGTTCAGCTTCGGCGGCTTGAGCCACGAGCAGGTAATGCGCTCCATCGAGGTGTTCGCGACCAAGGTGATGCCGGCGTTGGGAGGATAGACGGCAAAGGTAGACGAACAGAGAAATCGAGCGCGAGTTGACGACTGAAGCGCGTGGATCAAGTTGGCGGCAGTTAGACCCCATAGCCCCCGGGCTATGCCTTCTCGGACTCTTGGCTCATCTCCGCAGCATGCTCCGCGCAAACAAGAGACGTGTCGAGTATATATTTGGCGAAGGTGGCCTTTTTCCCGCAGGGTTCCCAGTCGGCCGAATCCGGCGCAAAGTAGTCGCAAGTCTCCTCTTGTTTGATCGGGCGGATTTCGAACTGAGAGCGGAACCCCGCGCTATCCAAAACCTCCCCTAAGCCCTCCTCCATCTCCTTTTCCGTCGCGACGGTGTGAGCGTCGCACAGATGATCTTCAACGTACCATTCGGAAACAGAGTACAAGGCCAACCCAGCGCAGGCTCCAGGGCCGAATTCCTCCGAGATCCACTCACATGGGAATTGTTCGCCGGAGGTCAACTTCTCAATGGTGACCTGGGTCTGTTTACAGAATTCGCACATAGAGCCCCGTCTCGATGGCGGACACCGGGCCGGCAACCAAATTTAACTGTTACCCGATTTCCACCGGTGGTTATGCCTTGGCGCCGAATAGCTCCTCCGGCGCGATGCGCCGGCTCAAGATTCCCTGCTCGACACCGTACTCGATCAGCACGGCCAACTCCTTGCGATTCGCTTCCACGCCCGCAGGCCAGGGATAAGGTCCCAGGTGTTTGTCTTGTTCCGGCCAATTGAGTTCCGGCCAGACGATGCTTTGCCCGCTGGTCAACCGTTTCCGTTCCATGAACGTGTCCAAGGCGGCTTGGACGCCGTGGGAAACGATCTTCGCGATTCCTGGATTGCTGTGGAGTAATTCGTTCTTTATGACCATCACGTGCATGATCGGGAAAATTCCGCTGCGAGCGCGGTACTCTTGTTCGGCGGTGGAATAATCGGGGAAGAGCCTGCGGATGCGCGCCATCTCTTCGGGCGTCAGCTCCGGCGGCCGCGGCAGCATCAGAGCGTCGATGTCGCCGCTCGCCAGCATCTGGTCCAACGTGCGCTCGCGCGGCTTGGTCGCGATGCGCGCCCACTTGGCTCCTCCGATGCCATGCGCGCCCGATTCAGCAACCCACTCGATGGAAGCCAAATCGACGCCGTAGTCTTGCGCCAGAAGTCCGCGCTGCCAGACGCTCGCCGAATTGGTCCAGCTCTGAATGCCGACGCGCTTGCCATTTAAGTCTTTCGGCTCTTTGACGGCGGCGCCGCCCGATACCCAGATATCGCGGTGGCGAAAAATCCGGTGCGGGAAGGTCGCAATGGCGGTGAAGGGCAGGCCGCGCTCGACGCCGTTCAGATAATCCACGATGGAAAACTCGCAGATGTCGAAGGCGAGCGACTCGGCCATGCGCTTGTGCCGCTCGCGCGGCTGTACGCGTTGGATTTCGACTTCGAGATCGCCGAAGCGTGCTGCTCCAGCCTTGAGGAGCGCCAACTCCGGCGCGTCGCACGCCATTATCGGTTTAGCCATTGCCATGCTCACTTTCGTTTGTCGTTTTAGGCCTCTGAAAATCTAATGGAGCTGTAACGTGAATTCGCGTTGCACGCCATGCTAATTTAGCTACGAGCAGCACTTGGCCCACGCTTATTGTTTAGCTTCCCAAGAGCGTGAGGGCAAGGGGCGCGACCATGAGCGAGAAAGGGAAATCGGCGCTGCCGACGAACCCTTTCTGGACCAGATTGCGGCCGGCGGCTCTCAGCATGACCGAGGCCAGGGCGAGGGTGGCCCATTGGGATTGCAGCCCGAGAACCAGCAGCACGCGATGGCCCTTTGTCGAGTGAGGTCATAGATGATAAAAGCAGAATTATATAATTGAGGAGATACCCATATGAATTACGATTACCCTGGATGCGCCTATTGCCCGCCCACGGTTCGGACTTGCCGCGACGGAGAAGCCGAGGAACTGAGACCTGGTTTCTGTCCGTCAAAGGTGGACCAAGAAGCGATTGACGCCGCATGGGAGACCTATGACAAAGATCCTTTCGTGCGCCAAGTGGCTCAAGCCTCGGCCCTGGTGGAAAGCGAGGGCTACTGCAAGTGGACGCGGGTGGAGGAGGTTTGCGCCTTCGCCAAGAAGATGGGTTTTACCAAGCTCGGTATGGCCACCTGCATTAGCTTTGTCGACCTCGCCCAAATACTCAGCGGCATTCTTGAGAGTCACGGTTTCGAGGTCGCTTCGATCGCTTGTAAGAACGGCGCGGTCTGCAAGGAAAAGATCGGGCTGCGCGACGAGGATAAGATCAGGCCCGGCCAGCATGAGTCCATGTGCAATCCCATCTCTCAAGCAGAGTTCTTAAACCGCGCCGGCTGCGAGTTCAACATCGTCCTCGGCCTGTGCGTCGGCCACGACAGCCTTTTCTTCAAATACTCCAAAGGGCTGGCGACGACGCTCGTGGCAAAGGACCGCGTCCTGGCGCATAACCCGGTGGGCGCGCTGCACCTGGCGGACAGTTATTTCCAGCGCGTCTGGGGCCCCAACCGGCGCCAGCCTAAACCCAAAAAACCTGTGGTCAGGGGAATTAAAGCGAGGGGAGATTAAAGGGCTACTTTCCCAATTTCCGAGTCCCCAAAAATCAGCCTGTACCCGTTTCCCTCGTCTGACATGATTTCCTTCTTTCGCGGAAATCGACGTTTGCCACCATTTCGCAATTGCGAAATCATCGCAAGTATCATCAAGAGGATGAAAGGAACCCCGTCGGACCGGCGCGATGTATTGATCGGACGGATCAAGTGAACGGAATGGGGGGTGGCTATTTAAACGTGAAACATGCGCTCTATGACAGCTCGCGGGTCGCGGAGTGGGGGAAACGTACGCACTGCTGGAGCACAGAGGGCCTTGCGCGGAAGAGTTTGGCGGCGAAAGCGATACGCTGAGGCCGGGAAACGCTGTCTGTTGAGCGAAAATTTCTAAACGTACTCACACATCGCGTGGTCCGCCCCCTGTGTCCTGGCGGACTGATTGTAAAGAGTGTTATGCGAGACGCAGCTTGCCGCTTCTTCGTGTTTTCGCAATTGCGAAAACACGAAACACTGACGCTAACTTTTCATAAACTCAAATATCGCAAGTCTGACATCGGCCTAACACCGGACCTCGGCATCCACAGCAGGGCCGAACTGATTAAGTTCGCCCTCCAGCGAGGAATCGTCAAGTTGACGGGGTGCCCCGTCTCTGTCCCGATCCAAATCGCTCGCTCGACTCGCTAGTCTTCTTCTTCAGGGGCCCGCGCCGGATTCGGCACCATCGGCCTCAGCGCTTTGCCCAACATGTGCCAGAGTTTCTTGCCGGCAAAGCCAAAGAAGATCACAAATCCGATCAAGGGGAGAAAGATCACATAAGCCGCCCCGAGCATCGCGCCGGCCAGCATCACCAGCGTTACGGGAAGCCCGACGTAAGTGATTTCTTCACCGCCGGGCAGCACGCCGCCCTCCCTCGGAACGGTGATGATCTCCCAGCGCGCGGGAGTCCAGTAAAAACCCGCCTTGACTGGGTGATTGGCGTGGTAGCGTTTCATGGTTTGGTTCCTCCTTCCAAGTCTGATTGGCCTCTTAATTTCGTTTCTAATTTAACTCGCCTTGGGGAAAAAATCGATTCGGGAAATACCTGAAAAGTGGGAATAAAGAACCTATTGTCTAGGGAAAAACTACCTATGGAAAGGGGCGAATACCTTGGTTGACAGTAACACTCGTGCTTAAAGGGGTCAGAAAGGGAAAGACTTCACCCTGGCGACTGGCGATGGTGGTGAAAGTAATGCGCTACGGCCGGGAAACAGTGTCTCTTGTGCGGGAAATTCTAAAAGTTCTCACCAGCGTGATCCAACCGGTGTGCCCTAGCGAGCAGATTGTAAACAATATTATGCCGAACCAAATCAACTCTCGGCGCGACGCCAGAATCCAGACTCAGGCCTGACCCTGCTGGCAATCCTCAGGCCTGATAATCATCTAGCAGGCTTCTCCGAGAGGCGCTAAGGTTGGTGATAAGCCAACCCCACAACCCAAAGGAGGAGACGAAGATGAAACTATACGGAGCGATCGATCTGCACTCGACCAATAACGTGACGGTGG
>ORMF011337335.1_pt1 | contig 19482 bp, 15 predicted proteins | sample 1779871 | NCBI WGS metagenome assembly ORMF01 (sample SAMEA104232316, study PRJEB22302) | groundwater metagenome | biome: forest; feature: aquifer; material: groundwater | place: USA | collected 2011-08-07 | depth 5.4 m | reverse complement strand
GGTGCCAACCCAATGCCCTCCGAAAGTGTGAATTTCAATATCGCTTTCGACGCCAGCGGGAATAACGCGACCAGTATTATCAAAACGGAGTGTAGATGCCCCAATATTTCGATAGTCACCATAACCATAATAGAAAAACTGTTCTTCCATCCCGGGAATAAGCTTGTCTTTTCTGATATTCATTTCAATGGCTATCACATCGATATCGTCTATTTCTCTGTGCGCCCTTTCCTCAAAACCTCCTTGCGTGGGGCTAAAGCTGGCCGCGCTGATCTGCCCAACCTCATTCGTGTAAGCCGCCTTCGCGCCATCAAAAGAACGGCCGTAATGAGACCACTCAAAACCGCCTACAAGACGGTCGCTGATTCTTTGGCTTTTTAACCAATCAAGTTTTTTGTCCACTGATTTCATCTCATTGCCGCTTGAGTAATTAAAACGGCCTGCTGTCCCTGTAAAGCCCGTTTTCCAGCTATCCTTCACATCCAAGTGCAAATACTTAATGAACTGTCCGTGCGAATTCCGATCCAGCGAATTTGAAAAATAAAGCGACCCCGACCCCGACCCCGCGCTCGTGGAGGCGGGCAAATTAGACAGCTGGCTGTACTGCCATACAGCATGCACCTTGAAAAACTCATGATCCCACCAGGTCCCCAGACGAAGCTGATTGGCAGCGAATTCATAGTCGTTAGCAGCGGCTGAGGTGAAATAATCCCAAGCCTCATAACGTACGCGGTTCCTGCCGTAAAACGCAATATCCCCCAAAGAATCCGGGAGCTCCGGCTGAACATCTTTTAGCTTTGCAACCCCTGAGTGTTCTTTTGTATGAAATCTTGGTTCTGCTGAAAAAGCTGTGGCCGCCACCAAAAACATCATAAGAGCTAACATAATCGTCTTGGCGTGAACGGCCTTCTCTTTTTGAGCCGCTCGTGATACCCCGATGGAAGCAAAATACAAGATGAGCATCGGAAACGAGATAAGAAATAGGTTCACTAGGTCAGGCGTAGGTGTTACAAGCGCGGCCGTAATTAAGATCCCGACAATTGCGACTCTCCATCCACGAACCATTTTCTCGGGCGTTAATACGCCTAGCCTCGAGAGCACGAATACCAAAACCGGCATCTCAAAAATTAATCCTCCTCCCAACACCAGGAGAAGCACAAAGGAAACATAAGAATCAAGCGAAATAATAAATTGAAGCTCCCCTTTGCCGATTTGAAGCAGAAACTTAAGCGAGGCGGGTACAAGAAAAAAATAGCTGAAGAAACAGCCTATAAAAAACAGTGTCGTCCCCGAAAATATGAACCAGAGGCCGCTTCGGGCATGCCTTTTTTCTAAAGCCGGGAGCACAAACATCCAGATTTCATAAAGAAATACAGGGGCTGAAAAAACAAAGCCGGACGCCAACGCGATCTTGAAAAATGAAAGGACCGCAGCGGTAGGGCTAAAAACCGCAAGCGTGCCGATTTCACTGCCGGCCGGGACTTTAAGAATATGCAGGATTGCCTCGATGAAATAAAAAGAAATAGCCGAGGCAACGGCAAGGAAAAAAAAGGCCGCGAGTATCCTTTTTCTCAACTCGTCTAGATGGATTGTAAGAGGAAGCTTTTGATCAGACATGTTTTTGCCCCTTTCCAAATCCGCCACTACAGCATCGGCGGACCCGCTTTTTTTCAAGCGGTTACGAGGAGGGTATCGCGTTTCCTTGATACCCCGAAACGGTCCTTCGGCCTTATCCGTGAGGATTTAGGCCAAGAGAACTCGGAGCGTTTTGTTATTTTTTTAATTCTTCCCGTGGATCGGTATCTTTTACCGATTTTTTGAATTCTTTAATCGAATTCCCAACCCCTTTGGCGATGTCAACCAGGCGATTCCCGCCAAAAAGGAGCAAAACGACCAGGAAAATGATTACGAGTTCAGGCATTCCAAGACCAAACATATTCACCACCTTCTTTCAAAATTCAATGATTCTGTATGCTTACGTTTAAACCACGTTCTAGTGAAAGAGTACCTGAGAGAACATTTCCTGTCTGTGACGAACGTCACTATTGGTCCAAGACTTAAAATCCGTTCTCATACCGAATACCGCAAGTCAATAATCTTATTTTCCTCCGCTGCATCAATGCTGACTTTCTGAGACTGAAGGCCGTACTTTTCATGCCAGGTTTCGATAACATAGTCGCCCACGGGTAAATCTTTGATCTCAAACGAGCCCTCGTCACCGGTGACATCGAAAAAAGGGTGGCCAAGAACGCCTGCGTAGGCGCTCATCCACGGATGGACATCGCACTTGAATTTAGCCATAACCTCCGGCTTGTCAAATTTCTTTGTGAGTTTCATTCCTTGAATAGGCATGCCCAAATTAAATTCCTTATTCTGCGTCACGACCGAATGGACATTATGAAGTGTGGCGTCGCTATTCACGATTTGAATCGGCTGCCCTGTTTGAACCCCAAAAACGTGCGGGATGTACCGACATCCTTTTTGGTCCAAAATAACGGGATCTTTGGGTGCGTCAAAAACCTGCTCGACGAGGCCCTCCTTCACATAAATGAATACATTTTTTAAAGTCCCGTTGGGGTTTACCACCACTTCCTCAGAAGCCGCACCCCCAGAATGAATCACCGCACAAGTCGGATCCGCAGCCATGTCCAGCTGCTGCGCCTCCGGTGCTTTTCCTTCAAATCGCACATTCCCTGCGAGAGTTGCCGCCCATCCCGCGTTAGCAAAACTAAACATCCCTATAAAAAAGAAGAGCGTAAACCGTTGAAAACTTCTCATTTTTGGTTTCCTCCCATAGGCACCATTTTAATTGCTGGCAAATCGTTGACCGTGGCGCAAGCCGGGACACAGAGTGCGCACCCATCGCACCCTGATGCTTTCAACACCGGTTTTGTGTCCACAAGCTCTATCGCTTGTTCTCGCCGCGGACAAACCAAATAGCACAATTGACAACTGAAATTTCCCCACGCAAGGCATCGGGTGATATCAAGAACGGCGACCTGTTTACCTGTAGCCTCCGTTGCGTCATGTTTCAAAGAAGCGACGCGATCATCGAGCCACGACTGCGCCGCCCCCAACGCTTGGCGCGGCCACGCGCTTAAAAATTCTTTGCGGCTCAGACACTTATCTTCTCCCATGGGAAATTACCCCTTGAGTCTGGTACATCTCGAAACATTGCCGGCAGGAATCCATCAAAGGATTCCAATCCGACCGATCCGCTTGGATCGCTTCCGCTATGCGTAACTTTTCAGCTCCGCTCCAGTCCACGATCCTGTCAAAACATGGAAATCTGCACAGCGGACAAAGAAAACAGCCATCTTTAGAGAGTCTGGCTGATCTTTCATCCCTTGCCGTCGCGATGAGTTGTTTTTGAGTGAGATGCCTGGATCCCGAAAAAACCCTATTACCCAGACGAGAACGAATAGTGTCATTCCAGAGAGCCGCAAAACGTTCTCGGATAAGATCGTCCTCCGCATCGTTCTCGCCTCCAAGCGGAGCGTCCGGAGAATACTCGAAACACGGGTCGAGCATATCGGAGACACGCAAAAGTTCATGCCTCAAAAAAGTTTTTAAAAATCCCGGATATAAAATTCTCTCTGCCTGAATCTCCAAAACCACTGTCCTAGATTCACCTTCGATGTAAAGTTCGGCGCCTTCCTGCTTACGGCTAAAAACGCTTCTTACAAAAATTGTCACATGGGAATCGTCTAAAAAATGAAATTCAGAAAAAATACTCTCAAAGCTTGCTTTTAAGCCAAGCTTCTCGAAGTTTTTTTTGAAAAACTCAGAGAAATCTTTTTCATCTCCATGTCGCTCATAAAGGACATCTTTCTCGGCGTTGAAAGAGTGGGCAAGCAACTGGTCACCTCCTTCTTGAAGCAACTTGACGGTCCAAAAAACAGCGCTTTCCACAAACGCCGGTTCAAATTTGATAAGCGCTTTCATGGCTTCCCTCCGGAGAGACCCTGGTTCGGACCGAAGGCGCAAGAAACACAACCGCTGTCTTCGTTTTCCTTCACAGCGCGAATGGGAAGTCCTTCGGGCCCTAACTCTATTCCCAAGATGCGGCAGTCCCGTTCCACAAACTCAAAAGCGAACGCCGCGACTTTTTTCATGAAGCCTTCAGAATGTTTTGAAAGCCGCCGCGCGAAAGCAGGCAGCCAGCGGGACAAGTGATCCGAAAGAAAACGTCGGCTCGCCTCGCGGCAAATCTCCGCCTTATCTTGCGCTCCCTCTTCCAATGCCACGGATTCTTTGTACAAAAGAAAATGCAGAAATTCGCATTCTACGGAAACATGATCCCCGCGCTCAGGCAACCTGTCCGAAACCTTAAGTCCAAACGCGTTATAGAAACCCGTAATGTCGGCAAGTTCTTGGGGTTCGCGGCGGCTGTGGGCTTCGCCATATTCGAGCTCATAGGCGGGAACACCGCTGTGGGCGGTATGGCCGAAATTTTTTTCGTAATCCATCCGCCATTCGTGAATATCGAGACTTTGGAATGTCCTAAGAAGATCTTCCAAAACCGCCTCTAGCTTGCTGTCACCATAGATCGAAGACAACTCCTTGGCGGCATTGCGCCAAACAAAGCTATTTTCTTTGACAGAAGAAAGGCCCCTGGCAACCTCCGGGTACCGGAAAAAGAAGGAAAGCATCTGGTAAAGAATGCTTCGTGCTAAAAGGCGCTCAATTTCAAGTTTAGATGGAGTTTTGGTGTTTGTCGGGTCGGACATAAAAAGGCTCCTCTACCTGAGTACGGATGATTTCTTTTCCGTGTTCATCAAAACCGATTACGGTGTCGTTGTAGAGCGTAAAGGGCTTACCATGAACCTCCGTCTCAAAAACTTTCCGCCCTTCCTCAATGCCATAACGGAAGATGACGCGGTTTGTTTTTCCGAATAACTGCTGCACAGCCAAAAGTTCTCTGTCCGGCACCATGTAAGACTCAATCGCGTGATCCACGCCCGGGCCGAACATCTGTTTAAGGTATTCGCGCGGTACCCAGCGCGGCGGAATATAAAATCCATTGGGCTCGGTGCCAAATTGGGGATAAAGCGGGAGCGCGACTTTAGCGACCTTGACCATGTAATAAATAGGATTGTAGCGGTCCTCGGCCCATTGGCCGTCTTTGGCGATCTTCACAAGCCCCTGATGCCGGATCTGACCGATGCAGGCCGCCATACAGCGCGTTACCATCGGCATTCCGTTAGTCTCGGGGTCTTTACCTTCCAAGCGCGGGTAACAGGCGATGCACTTTTCCGTCACGCGGGTCGAGGGACGGTACATGGCCTTTTTGTATGGACAGGCCTCGACGCATTTGCGGTAACCTCGGCAACGTGTCTGGTCCACGAGCACCACACCGTCTTCCGGCCGCTTATAGATCGCGTCGCGAGGGCAGGCGGCGAGACATGACGGGTAAGTGCAATGGTTGCAAATCCTCGCCAGATAAAAAAACCAGGTTTTATGAACAGGAAGTTTCGTTCCTTCTTTATCGTAAGCGCCCGCCTCACCTTTTGGGCCAAGGGGGGTATCTTCGTAGATATTGGGAAAACGCCACTCTTCATCCGTCGGCAAATACCCGAGCGCCCTTTGAGGTTCCGCGCCAATATTTTTTTTCGCCGCTTCAAAGATCGTCATTCCCTCAAACGTGTTCCCTTTCCAGGTTTGGCCGCCCGGGTTTACATCCTCAAGAAGGTTTAAAAGTTTCACATCCCAGGCTTGAGGATAACCACCATAGGGTTTTGTTTCAACATTGTTCCACCACATGTATTCCTGGCCCTTGGAGAAAGTCCAAGTGGATTTGCAGGCCATGGTGCAGGTCTGGCAGCCAATACAACGGTTCAAATTAAACACAAACGCGAACTGCCTGTCCGGATGATGTTCCGCGTGCGGATATTCCATACTTCGGTTCAGTTGCCAGTTGTAAACTTGACTCATGCGTGATCTCCTTTTCCGCCGAAGGACGGATCCGCCGACGCTTTGTGGCGGACGGGTCGCCATATCGCAAAAGCCTCTTTTATCACTTCACGGACAAATGTCTCACCCTTTTGCTGCCAAGCTAAATGAGGTCCTTTATAAAATGGATTCTTAAACATCGCCAAAAGCTGTTCTTCGCCCCAGCCTTCCCGCGCAAACTCCTCGGCAAAACAAAGCGCCATGTCCCGGAGCTGGGCCTCGCTCTGCGAAGCAAGCTCAACACCTACCAACTCCAACGGATCTTCAGGATCTGTTTCATTTTTTGGCATTGTTTTTTCCTTCAGGTTTTAATAAATCCGCCCGCCAAGTATTTTTTCATTGCCTCGTTTTCGGCGTCGGGAGTAAAACCGCTTGTCGCGGGCGCCCATATTCCTTTGCCGCCCATCCCGCCGTCCTCGGCCTTTGTGACACGCACAAGCGTTTCTTTCGGCACCGTGTTGACCGCGTGATTGTCCGCTTCGCCGCCAAAGATAAATGACATAAAGACCTTCGCTTTATGAAATAGCGTGTCCGTCTGGTGCATCGGCATGTGCCAATTTCTTGTCACGCTCTGCTGAGACCCATAGCGAAAGTTTGCCTGATACATGCCGCCCTCCGAGAGTGCACGGCCGTCGGCCCGAGTCTCGTGCGCTTTCACGGATTTTTCCGTCGCAATGTAAGTGCCATGCTTCATCATGACGGCGTTATAGGGAAACGCCGGATTATATTTCACCCTCAACATCAGCCGCGCGACTTTATAAAAAGGATCGCTGGGCTTTGCGCCTACATAAGGCCTGTCAGCGGGATTGGCATCCACATAAACGTAGTCGCCGTCATTGATTCCCTGGTCTTTCGCGGCCTGCGGATTCATATGGACCTGGTGCTCACCGACGCCGGCTGTGCGTTTATCCATACGGTAGGGATCGCCGAAATTGGAATCCCAGATATCGTGCCAGTCGACATTGCTCCAGAGAGAATGCACGCGATGACGGCTCTTGGGCGTCAAACAATAAAATTTAAAGCCGCGCTCCCACAAGAAATTTTTAGTTTCTTTGACTTTTGACCACGGCAACTTAACATTTCGGATGGTTCGTTCGTCCCAGTGTTCGGCATCGAGCGGAATGCCATAATCATTGGGTCGAACATAAGGATTGGAACTCACAATGACATTTGGAAGATATGGAGTCGCCTCAGGTCCCTCGCGGTGAACGATAAAATTCTCTCCGTACTCAATGGCCTCCGGAACATCCGTATAGGCGTGGAGACGGCCCGTATCGGTATAAAAAGGCTGATCCTCGTGGATTTGCTCCCAAAAAGCAATTCGCGGATAAGTTCTGAAAAGCATGAGGGCCCCACCCGGAGGACCATATTTGCCTGACATGATGTCTTTTAACTGATAACCGACTGTCGTCGTGGACGTATCGAGAAGCCGCTGGATATAAACTTCGCGGTTTCCCTCCAGCGCAAATTTCCAGTGGTCGCGGAACCGCGTATCGCCGGTTAGCTCCCCAAGTTTTTCCGCAATCTGGGCAAGAATGACGATGTCGTCGCGGCTGTCAAAAATAGGTTTCACGCCGCCCTTCCATATCTGTAGAAATGGGTTTGAGCAGGAGGCCGTCGCCTCAAGGCCCTCAAACTCAAGCCAGGTATTGGCCGGAAGCGCCACGTCCGCGTATTCGATGGAAGCGGTCATTTGAATATCAATCGAAACGATCATCTCGACATTGGGGTTCACATTTTTCAACATGTCATAGGTATGTTTCGCGTTGTTGATGAGATTGACATTCGTGAACATCATGACCTTGGTGGGAGTCGGCATGTGAGTGTCACCCGTGAAAACTTTTCTTCCCTCTTTCGGAGTGTTGACGATAAGCGGACGATCCCCATGATTCCAATAAGCAGGTTCTTCATCTTTGAAATAGGCTTTTACGCGCGCTTCTTTGCCGTGCGCTTTGGGATCCATGAGCGGATGAAAGGGATCTTCCGCCACCCAGCCCTTGAAACCAGGGCCGGTCCAAGGGGAGCCCTGAAATACCGCAGCCTTGTAATTACCCGCCCACCCATAACAACCGGCGCCGGGCTTGCCGATATTTCCCGTCAACATCAAAGGCAGGTGAGCCGCGCGGTTAGCTTCAGTCGCGTGGAACCAGTGATTGATCCCCTCTCCCTGGTGGATGGCGGCGGGTTTTATTGTGGCCAAATCCTTCGCCAACTGCTCGATGAGTTCCTTGGGCGCGTGCGTGATTTCAGCGACGTTATCCAAGTCGTAGTCTTTTAAATGGATTTTGTAGAGTGAAAAAAGAGTCATGACTTCGATCTCTTTTCCGTCCACCGTCTGAATGCGGAAGGTTCCTTCGAGAACGGGCGACACCCCTTTGGCCGCAAGACGCCCACCAAGATCATCACGGGTCAGAGCGACGGGAGCATTCTTTACTTCGTCCCACACAACGAAGTCACCCAGTTTTTTGTACTGGTCTTCTTTTAGACCTTGGTATTTGAAACTGGGGCCTTCTTTTGAAAGACCCAGCTGATAATCTTTAAAAATTTCGTTGGCGCGGAGGCGTTTTAAATTATCCGTTCTCACTAAAAACGGAAAATCCGTGAACTTTAGGACAAAATCACGGTCGTACCAACCTTTATCAATCATGAGGCGCGTGATCCCCAGAAAAAGCGCGGCATCCGTCGAGGGACGAATCGGCACCCAATAATCGGACTTGGTGGCGGGCGGGCTGTACTCGGGCGTGATCGTCACAAGCTTTGCCCCGCGTTCCATACACTCGATAAACCAATGACTGTCGGTCAGTTTATTTTCAACGAGATTTTTGCCGTGCTGGATGATGAGTTTGCTGTTTCGAAGATCATTAAAATCACAGTCGGCATTTTGAAGCCCGTGCACCCACGGTTGCCCCGGCGCTTGATCTCCGTGCCAAGTATAATTGGACCACGCTCTTCCAGCTTTTGCCTTCTCCTCACCAACTCCACGGACATTCGCGTCCAGAAGTGCCATTGTGTTGCACAAACGGTACATGCCATACTTGCCGAACACTCCCAAAAGCCCCATGCCGCCGCGCAGTTTGAATGTCATTGTCCCGGCGCCCTGCATGGGTTTGAGCATTTCTTCGGGATATCCTTGGGCTAACAACCTCTTCTTACCCTCATCACCGCTATAGCGTTTTGCGATGGCAATGAGCGCTTTTCCCATATAGCCATACGCCTCATCCCAAGTGGCTTTTTCGAGCGTGTCTGTGCCGCGCGAATCAAATTTATACTTTGATTTATTTTCCGGGGTAAGTTCAGGAAATCCATCCTCCGCCCATTGGCGCCAGCCGCGCCGGATCATCGGGTACTTTAAGCGGTAGGGGCCGTACATCAAACGGTGAAAGGTTAACCCCTTCGCGCACTGGCGCGGGTTCCAGTTCGGCGTCGCCTTATTCCCATAGAGATCCGCGTAGGTTTGATAATCGTACTGGGAACCCAGACGTACCACAATACCGTTTCGCACGTAAGCCAAAGCGCGGCAGGCGTGGGTATCGTTGGGCGAGCAAACCCATGAAAACGTGCTGTCATAGCGGTACTGGTCGCGATAGATCTTCTCCCAATCACGGTTGGGATAAAAAGCAAGGGGATTTTCAATTTCTTGAACACCTTCAAACGCCCAAAGCGGAAACTTCCCTGATGTGGCCGCAACACCTACTGCAGTAGCAGCGGAGATTTTGAGAAACTCTCGTCTTGTAAACGCCATGGCACTCCCCCCTTCAAAAAAATATCGGCTTATTTTTCCAAAACCAGCTCGTTCCAAATCGAGACTTCTTTTTGCCCGTTCCTGTCTTTTTTCGATCCATCCCATGCCGCAAAGGCCACGCTCATAGACTCACCGGGTCTAAATTCCAGCGCTTTCTTTTCTGAAACTTTCAGATCCCGCACAAAAACGGTCTGCCAAACGCCATCCTTCCAAACACCGTGAACATCCACGGGTTCAACCTTCGGTTTCTGCGCGGTAAGCGATCCGATACCCTTCGCCATCGATTCTTCTGCCGCGGACTTTCTTTCAGGGTCCGACAACGGATTTCCTGAGCCCCATCCGGTGATAAACTTCGGGTCATGAAATCGGGTCTTTGTATCGGCCATCTCTATTTGGCTTCCAAGCTTGTAATTTTTCTGCGATTCGTACCAATCCACCGCCGCGTGCGGATAGGCAGTCTCGATGTCTCTGTGCTCTTTCAAATCCTCCTGCCAAGCAGCCTTCCAGTTCCAGATTGTCACTGGGCTTTCGGCACTCCCCATGGCAAAAGTGGGCAGATCCTTGCCCTGAGAAAGTTGAATCGCCACCCCATCCGAAAATGATTGAATGGCGACAGCAGAATCATCTTTTGTCGCGTCTTTCCAAGAAAGATGGAAGGCGATTTTTTTTCCATCATGCAAAGCCTTCACCTCCAAACCTTCCAACCTCGCATCACGCCACCAAAGCGGCATGAGCACCACAAGAACCGGTTCCGCCGTTGACCACTGCCCCGCCAAAGGATCTGTCGCGACCTCACCCGCTCTTTTTGCCGTAATCCGCAAATGCTGGACGCGAAAACGATTCTCCGCTTCGGGTGTCGATAAAGTTTGAACGTAATGAATAAGATTCCAAATCTCTTCGTCCGTGAAAGCGGCCTGGTAACCCGGCATTGGTGAGCCGGGTATTCCTCCGGTGATACGATAATACAAATCTTCCGAACTGGATGATCCTTTGAAAATTCCGGCTGTAATATCCCGTGGCTTCAAAGGAAGACCGGCGCTGTCTTTCATCATTTGCTGCCCATCGCCTTTTCCCTGAAGACCGTGACAGGCCACACAGCCCTTTACAAAAAGCTCGCGTCCGAGCTTCAACCGCTCCTCGGTCACCTTGGGTTCCGGTGTCACTTTAATCAACGACTCGGGATCAATTACTTTTGTCAGCATTTTCTGTATAATCGGCCAGGGAACTTCTTTCTTCAACATCTCATCCGTGATTTCACCCGACTGTTTAAAGTTGTTAATCTCCGCCAAGTACCGGACATAGTACACAAGTGCCCATCGCTCATTTTCACTTAAGTGGTTCCACGAAGGCATCGCGGAACCCGGCATCCCGCGCGTTATCGCTTTAAAAATATCCTCGTCTGTCGCCTGCATATCGTTCGTGGACACAAGACGAAATTCATTTCTAGAAAAATCCCTGGGCTTGGGATAAAGCAAGTAAGAAGCGAGGCTCTCTCCCTGGCCAGTAGCACCATGGCAAACCGCACATTGTTTCTGGTAAACTTTTTTACCTTCTTCAAAAATTTTCTCGTTCGGCGAGGGCTTCTGAGCTTGAGCCTGAGCGTTCGTGAAAACCACAAGCACGAATACTATTCCCGGGATGCATCTCTTACGATAACTTTTCATGGTTTTAACTCTGAATTTGTCGTATGAGTTTCTGCTTTTCACTTAAACGCAATTCTTTATCGGCCGCCCTGTAAAGACTGTGGCTTTCCACCCACATGTGGCTACGTAAAAGACAGATCAAATAAGTTCCTTGCTCACAAATTTTGTCAATCGTATCGGGCTTGATCGACTTGTATCTTTTGAACTCGCTAAGTGACGCTCTTAAGCTCTTAAGGCTGTTTCTAAAATCGTCGTGCTCTGAAAGGAGGAGGTATATCATCGGCTCAAGCCTTGGGATATGAGTCTGCAAAAACGGGAAAAGAATTTTCTCCTCATCATGCATATGGCCGTCAAGTTCCCTTTTGAAATAAGATACAAATACGTTCACTTCAGAAAGATTCTTCCCTAAGGCTAGTTTCCCTTCATACCGCAGCTTTCTCAAAACCTCATAAAACCGATTGAGTTTTTGAAGCGTCGTTTTATGGTCTTTCTCGAGGATTCCAAAAATCGTCTTCCGATGCTTTTTTTTCAACTCCAAGGCGTCATCCCCCTAAGTGCGCGGTGCTTCTTCACCAAACCTTTCAATAAAAAGTTTACCCATGTACTTCCAATCCGTCTGTGATGAACGTCACTTAGCCTTTAGACTTACATCGGTAACACATAAAAAAATATCGAGAAAAAATGACAGAGGCTGCCCCCCAAAACAAACAGATGCCATACGGCGTGGCCGAAGGGCAACCTCTTGTACGCATAAAACAGCACTCCTGAGCTATAGAGCAGGCCTCCCGCTAGAAGCCACGCGATTGCCCTGAAAGGCAAGGCTGTGATCATCGGTTGGATAGCAATGACTATGAGCCATCCCATTGCCAAGTAGATCGTGTTGGAAAATGTCTTGAAGCGTTTCACATGAAATGACTTGAACACGATTCCAAACGCCGCCAGCACCCACACAACGCCGAATAGGCTCCACCCCCAAGCGCCTTTTAGTGTCACGAGCGCAAAAGGGGTGTAAGTGCCGGCTATCAAGACATACACAGCGGAGTGGTCCATTATTTCAAACACATGCTTGGCGCGTCTGCACTGGAGCGCGTGATAAAGCAGGGACGTAAGATAAAGGAGGACTAGACTGGCGCCGTAAATACTGAAGCTGACGACCCGGAAGGCGTCTCCGTGAAAACTCGCAAAAACAACAAGGACCACCAACCCAGCGATACTTAAGCAGAGACCTATGCCACAGGTAATACTATTGGCGATCTCCTCCCTGATATGTAATCGACGATTTTTTATGCGTGCTTCCAAGCCAACTCTTCCAACTCCGTCGTCAATGCCGCGAGGTCGTCTAAAAATTTTTCTCTGGATGGCCCTGATTCCTCAATAAAATTATTCACAAGGTTTTTATAATACTCGATACCGCCGATCAAGTTCTGCCGGAACTCGGTAAAGTATTCCGCTTCTTTGGAGGTCATTCCGGCAGATGCCTTCAAAACCAAACCTCTTAAATAATTGATATACAGCCTCAGTTCATTAATAAACACATGCGGGCGCGGCCTATTTTGATTCAGGATATTTACCTTGCCGTAAATATGTCCCACCATTTCTTTCAGCGAAAAAACTCTTGTAAAGTAAATCAAATTGGGCCCCGGACAGACCGCAGGGACCGGCTCAACGCCTTTATAGGGGATGTTGTATTTTAATAGGGCCCCGTCCCCCAGATCATGGCAGATGCAGGCCTTTTCGACGATCTTGCCGTATTCCCTGGCGTGTTCCTCCGGCGCAAGATTCTTCCCCTTCAACTGCTCTATCTTTTTGGCCTGGTACTGGGAGGATGCCGTGCAGATAGGCGTGTCCGAGAATTCCGTATCATAGGCCATGAATTTATTCAGACAGGGGCTGCCGGGGCTGCCGGATTGTATTCTTTTAAGACGGGCCATTTCGCTCGCGGAATTCCTAAGGCTGTAGATCGGAACTCCCAGAGGAGAGGTGTTGCTCAGATAAAGAACATTTTCATCCGCGTGGGTCAGCTTCTCCAGCGTATCCGTGTCTACACAAGTGACTTCCGGAACCAAAAGAAAGGGAGTCCCCCACCCCGTTGCGTTCAATTGATAATATCTGAGCAAGAATTTGTGCTCCTGACTCGTGCCAATGCCCCCTTGTACCGTGATGCGCGTGGGAGGCTGTACCAAACAATGGATACCCTTCTTCGCAGCGAGCGCGGGGCGGTAGAGATCGAACAGTTCTTTTGTGAATTCTACTTTTCGCCTTTTAAATTCCTCCAAGATAGGCCCCATGAGATGCCCCGCGGTCGGGAAGGCATGCCCACCGCAATTGAGCCCCGATTCAATGCGGAATTCGGAAACCCAAATTCCTTTTTTGGCAAAAATTTTTCCTTGAATAAACGCGGACCTGAAATCACTGACTTTTATTATAATTTTTTTTCTGGAGACACCGTTCGTATTTGCATAAAAATCTTCAAAATTCTCAGCATAGCTATAGAGATAGGGATTTAAACCTGCCGAGAAAATAACCGAAGAACATAATTCGCTGTTGGCAAAACCTCGCAAGGCCGATAACGCATCTGAGCACTCGCGCGGCAATTTTTGGCCATTTTTGAAAGACTCCCGGTCAAGCTTTGTCAAAATATTGATGTCGATGGACCCGGCCGTCACGCTTTCCCTTAAATAGTCCTGGAGACGTATTTTCTCCCCGCTGTCCTGCGCCCTCAGCATGCGGTCGTACTCCAGTTTTAGGGCGGAATTCTCCTCCAGAAGTTCAAAATAGGCCGTTATCTCGGATCCCTTTTCAAACGGAGATGCCTTTAGCTCTTCCACCTGTCTTTTTACGATGCGATGGACAAAATTTAAATACGCAGTGATCCGACGCGCCCTCGAATCGGGATCGCTCTTGGCAATAGCCTCGAACGGCTCGTGATAAAGACGGCTGTGGTACTCGCGCATCTTCTCCATGAGATTATCGTCCACGGACATCACGGATGAAATCCCGTAACGCGCCACTTTCAGCGGTGTGTCGATGGTAAAACCCGTGCCCATGACGGGGATATGGAACGAATGCGGCTGCACTTTAAAAACCTCCTATTTTCATGAATGATACCTGAAACGTGTAAACCTGTCCGTGACAGGGGTCACTGTGAAAACCCGCGGGATTTCAGATCCCGCATAATGAGAGACTTGATCCATTCGGCTTCCTTAGTGTCAAAAATCTGATGGCATTTTTTAATCACGCCGTATTTAGACAAGTCATAATGGAGAGAGCTTTTTAGGCCTTCTTTCTCCAGGCAATGCTCCACACAGCGCAGAGGACAACCATCGATGCCAATAACGACCTCCGCCGACCTTGCCTTTTCAACGAGCGGACCCACGCCGCCACCCACCCCGGCGATGCAGGACATCTCTGCCACGCCTTCGCGATCCATTTGAAGAGCGATCCAGTTGGCCATTTGCGCTGCGGAAGAACACCCGGAACAGGAATAAACCAAACAAATCTTCCTATCCATCAACATCACTCGCGTACCGTTGAAATACAAGACACGCATTGGTGCCGCCAAAGCCGAAATTGTTTGACATAACTGTATTCAAACGTGTCTGATCGCGAAGTTTCACTACAATCGGCATATCTTTGGCCCCTTCATCCAAATCACGGATGTTGGCCGACGCTGCGATAAAATTATTCTCCAGCATCAACAGAGAATAGATCGCTTCATGGACGCCGGCGGCCCCTAGAGAATGGCCGGACAATGACTTTGTTGAACTGATCGGAGGGCATTCATTGCCGAATACCTCTTTAATCGCCTTAAGTTCTAAGACATCGCCGATAGGGGTGCTGGTCCCATGAGCGTTGATATAATCTACCCTTCCTTTGACGTTTTGCAGTGCTTGACGCATGCAGCGAACCGCCCCTTCTCCTGAAGGAACAACCATGTCGTGCCCGTCAGTAGTCACCCCATACCCCACAAGCTCCGCATGGATTTTAGCCCCTCTTTGTAAGGCATGTTCCAACGCCTCCAGCACCAAGATGCCACCGCCTCCGGCGATAACAAATCCATCTCTTTCGGTATCGTAGGGTCGAGAAGCCGATTCGGGCGCTTGATTGTATTTAGAAGACAGGGCCCCCATCGCGTCAAAGAGAAGGCTTAAAGTCCAATGCTCCTCTTCGCCGCCTCCGGCAAAAACGATGTCTTGCCTGCCGGACTGTATCTGCTCCATAGCGCTCCCGATGCAGTGAGCGCTTGTCGCGCAGGCGGAGGAGATTGAATAACTAACCCCCCTAATCTTAAAAGAATTGGCCAGGCAAGCGGACACGGTACTGCTCATCGTCCGTGGAACCATAAACGGACTCACCCGGCGAACTCCTTTGCCTCTCAGTAAATCGGCGGCCTCAACCACATTCGCGGAAGATGCGCCTCCTGAGCCTGCAATCAATCCGGTCCTAAAACTGGATACCTGATCCTGGGTCAAGCCCGAATCCTCTATGGCCTGTTTCATGGATAAGTAGGCAAAAGCGGCGGCATCCCCCATAAAGCGCAGCATCCTGCGGTCTATACTGTTTTGAAGGTCCATCTCTATGCTGCCAGCCACCTGACTGCGCAAACCCCGACTCCGGTACTCCTCTTTGAACTGGATCCCCGAGCGTCCCCGCCTCAAAGATTCAAGCACTTCCTGCTTATCGCGTCCCAGGCAGGAAACGATTCCGTAACCGGTAACGACCACTCTTCTCATAAAAAAGCCCCACCCCTCCGCTCTTTTCATGATTCATTAAAGATAGGCCTGGATTAACAAGGCCTCTGCTAAGTAGTATATTTCGGATAAGTATATCCTAAATTAGGCCGAAAAACAACTTTTTTAGGTATTAACACAGCTAAAGCAGTTTTTCGAGGCCCGGTTTATTTAATATCAGAATTTGTTGGGGCTTAATACCAATGAGTTTCTTATCTTTTAGTTGATAGAGCTGGCGCGCAACCGTCTCACGGGCCACACCCAACCGTTGAGCCAGCTCTTCGCGCGTAAATGGAAGCGCCAGGAGATCATCTCCTTTGTTTTCGGTGAGCATGTCCAAGAGAAATTTAATCAGCCGCTTTTTGCTGTCTTTTAAAGACACCTCTTCGATCAAGGCGCTGAAACATTGCAATCTTTCAGCAAAAAGACGGTTCAAAGCCTGAGATAGCTTTGCGTTCGTCTGAACCAGCCTCACGTAATTTTCCCGTGAAAGAAACCAAGCGCTGCAATACGTCAACGCCACTGCCGTGGACGCGCAGTGCCAGGCGGTGGACCCGGGATTACAGGCACAGGTGTCTCCGGGGCCCAATGTCTCTAATATCTGTTCCCTGCCGGAAGAAGCTGTGCGAGTCAATTTAACGCGACCCGACTTAACGAAAAATACTCTTTCACAAACGGATCCTTCGAGAAAGAGCGATTCGCCCTTTTCAAAAGATTTCTCTCTAAGACATTGCTTGACAGCTTCCAGCTCGTTTTCGGAAAGCCCTTGGAAAAATGGGATGTCTTTTATAGTGAATGGCATAATCTCCAGATCTATTCGACTCTCAGACAAGCAAAAATATAGCCCCCACGGGAGTCGAACCCGTGTCTTCACCGTGAGAGGGTGACGTCCTAGGCCACTAGACGAGGGGGCCAAAAAGAAGCAAGCATCATTTATAATATTATTACCGCAAAGAGTCAACCCCTAAGGCTGGCAAAAAACGGCGGTTTTATTTTATTTATGTTAATATTTTAATATGTATTTTAAGCAAAAATATGTAAACGTTATAAATACATGACACCCCCGTCCTTTTTGAGCGATTTCACCTTGCGTCCGCCCCCCTTTTCCTTTATATTATGAAGCTCTTTAAGAAATACATCCTTCGATGCCAAAAACTTCTTCACTCAAAAAAAATTCATTGTGGCAGTGGATCAATGGCGACGCCAGCTTCAGGGTCGACTCGCCTGAAACCATCAGCCGCCTCTATTTCCCTCTGGCCAACGAAGCCGGCCTTTTGTCCAGCATCACGCCTGACCTTCACGGCGACATTAAGACCAGTCACGACTCTTTTTTGACCATCCCGGTGACCATCGGCGACCTTCATAACATCAAGTCCAGCCGCAACTTTTGGGTGCACATAGAAGGCAAGGGCGCCTGGTCGCTGACAGGCGTGTCATCGGCCCAGTTCGCCGGCAGATTCTTCCATAAGAAAAAAGAACACGTGACTCTGGAAGCCGGCATGCTCTGGCATAAAGTGATACGCGAAAACCACACGCTGGGCCTTAAGTCCGAGATCGTCAGCTTCGCGCCGGCGGCCAAGGACCCCGTTGAAATCATGCTGGTCAGCCTCACCAACACGGGCGCCGCGCGCCTTAAGGTCACGCCAACGTCGGCCATCCCTATCTTCGCGCGCTCGGCGGATAATTTAAGAGACCACCGGCATGTGACTTCGCTGTTGCACCGCATGACCTATCACCCGGCAGGCGTGATAGTCAAACCGACCATGTCTTTCGACGAACGGGGCCACAAACTGAATCAGATCTGTTACACCGTGCTGGGCGTTTCAGAGAACGGCGAGATGCCCGTCGGTGTGTTTCCCACGGTACCGGACTTCATTGGTGAGGGCGGCAACCTGGAGAACCCTGCCGCCGTGATAGACAACCTGCCGCCGCCTCAGAAAGACGCGGTCTATTATCAGGGCAAGCCGACCATAGGCGCGCTGCGCTTTAAAACGCTGACTCTGGCGCCCCGCCAAAAGGTCAGCTTCGTGCTTATCCTGGGTATCGCGCAAAAAGAGAGCGAGCTGGACGAGTGGGTGAGAAAATACGGCTCGGCGGCCAAGGCTGAAACGGCGCTCAAGGAAAACAAGGCTTACTGGGCCGAGAAAATGGACGCGCTGCACTTCGAGTCCAACGACCCCAATTTCGACGGCTGGCTGAAATGGGTGTCTCTGCAGCCGGTCTTAAGGAAACTCTTCGGCAACTCATTCCTGCCTGACTTCGACTACGGGCGCGGCGGACGCGGATGGCGCGACCTGTGGCAGGACTGCCTGGCGCTGCTCTTGACCTCCCCCGCCGACGCCAAGCAGCTTTTAATCAGCAATTTTAACGGCGTGCGCATCGACGGCTCCAACGCCACCATCATCGGCTTCGATTCCGGAGAGTTCATCGCCGACAGGAACAATATCACTCGCGTGTGGATGGACCACGGCATCTGGCCCTACCTGACGCTTGAGCTCTATATTCATCAGACCGGCGACTTCGACATCCTGTTCCAGAACGCCGCCTATTTCCGCGACACCCAGCAGTCCCGCGCACGGAAAAAAGACACAGCCTGGACCGAGGAATACGGGCGGCAGCTTAAGACCAAAAAAAGCGACATCGCCGCGGGAAGTATCCTGGAGCATCTCCTGGTGCAGCACCTGGTGCAGTTTTTCAATGTCGGCGAACACAACCATATCCGCCTCGAAAACGCCGACTGGAATGACGGCCTGGACATGGCCTATGAACGCGGCGAAAGCGTGGCATTCAGCGCGCTGTACGGCTCCAACCTGAGGCGCCTGGCGTCGCTGTTAGAAGAAGTGGCCGCCAGGCAAGGGATAAAGAAACTGCCCCTGGCCCGGGAACTTCTACTTCTGCTGGACCACGTCACGCTCAAAAAAGTGGATTATAATTCGGCGCCCGCCAAAAGAAAAAGACTTGAGCATTACTTCGACAGCGTGCAGCCGGTGGTCTCGGGCAAAAAAGTCGAGGTGCCTGTGGCGAGCCTGATCAACGACCTTAAGGAAAAAAGCGACTTCATCACCACGCACGTGCGCCAAAAAGAATGGCTTCAAACGCGCGCCGGCGACGGGCTTTACAACGGCTATTATGATAACCACGGGCGGCGTGTCGAGGGCGATTTTCCCCACGGTTTCCGCATGACGCTGGCCGGCCAGGTCTTCCCCATCATGAGCGGCGTGGCCACGCATAAGCAAGTATCCGAGATCTTCCAGACGGCCAAAAAGTACCTGAAGGACAGGGAGCACGGCGGTTTCCGCCTCAACACCGACTTCAAGGAGATACGCCTGGACCTGGGCCGTGCGTTCTCTTTCGCCTACGGCGAGAAAGAAAACGGCGCCTTCTTCAGTCACATGGCTGTGATGTTCGCCAACGC
>ORMF011884623.1_pt1 | contig 19486 bp, 18 predicted proteins | sample 1779871 | NCBI WGS metagenome assembly ORMF01 (sample SAMEA104232316, study PRJEB22302) | groundwater metagenome | biome: forest; feature: aquifer; material: groundwater | place: USA | collected 2011-08-07 | depth 5.4 m | reverse complement strand
TGGTAGAGGAAGAGGGGGAAAAGGAATGAAACGGGATGGGGGTTTGGATTTTTTGACTGCGGAACTCGTGTGCTATCGGGCACCGTCTCGACACGCACCATCCACAACGATCCTTAGCGTGTCGAGACTCACTCACACAGTCCTCGTTTAAAAAATCCAAACCCCCATCCCGTTTCAGAAATAAGAAAAAGCGTGGAACTATGCCCGCTTGCCTGCGGATGGTTTTCCAAAGATGCTCCCACCTATTCCTGAGTGAGAAGCGAGGCAGAAGGCGAGAGGGCGACAGACGAGAGGGCGACATTGACTGCCGGAAAAGTGTGCGCTAGGGTAGAAGTACGAAGCGATGCTCGTGAGCAATATTCCCCGAGCTTGTCGAGGGGATAGCACCGCTATTATTCTATTCGTTAACTCTTTTACTTGTTATGCCCCGCAACTACTGGATTATTATCGTTATTGCAGTTGTCGTTTTTGTTGGCTGGCAGTTGGCGAAGCCGCAGACTCCAGAGATTCCGTCAAACACTCCACCTCCTCCGTCGACGTCAACACCCCCAGAACAAGGTTCTCTTTCTGAGCCAGCAACCCCCTCGACGGGCTCAGAGAATATACGCGTAACCAGCCCCAAGCCCGGAGATACCGTGACCTCACCATTTATTGTATCTGGAGAAGCGCGGGTGTTTGAGAATCAACTCACGGTGCGCATCAGCAACAGTGCGGGGACCAAATTGATCGATCAACCCGTGACGGCGCGAGCGAAAGATGCAGGAGAGTTTGGGCCATTTAAAGTCAACATGCACTATCAATTCAAGAATACGAAGGATGGGTTTGTGGAGGTGTTCAACCACAGCGCCAAGGATGGAAGCATAGAGAACATGGTGAAGATTCCTGTGAAGTTTGAATGAGGAAGGAGGCAGTGCAGAGGGGAGTTAAAAATGTGGCTGCGGAACTCGCGTTCATCGGGAACCGGCTCGACACGCACCGACCACAACGATCCTTAGCGTGTCGAGATTGATTCAGACAGTCCTCGCTCACATTTTTAACTCCCCCTCTGCACTGCCTTTGGGAGAGAAGCGATTGCGGCCAGAGCAAATGATCTCTTCGAGACCATCGAAGAATTTTTTGCTACGGTCACAAGAGGGAACTGGGAGGTATTGATGGAACATTCACAACTTGTCAAAACAGAAACAATGCTGCCAGCGTCGCAACATACTGCGTTATCTGCTGTGCTATCCGCGTCGATGATTTTCTTGTACATCGCGGCGCGTGAGATTTTACTTCTCCCGATGCTCGCGGCGCATCGTTCGTGCGACGCGAAAAGTCCCGCCACGATAGAGCGCCACGCTTTCGTGGCGATCCACAGCCTTGTGGGGGAAATGTTCTACCTCTACGCTGCTGCTGGCCATACTGACACCGTTATGTACTGTTTTAAGGGCCTCGGCTGCGAATGCCGACGGCTTTGAAGGAAAAGACAAATAAGCCCTTGGGCTTTCGAACCTCGGTGGGGGCCACGGGGAACGAGAGCTCGAGGGCAATTTTAATAAATTGATCAATACCGGGTAAAATCGGAACAACAATTGAGAAAATGAAATGTACCAATTTATGTACCATATGGTATGACAATTGGTACATTCATGATTTCAGTATTCTTCAACTCCGCATCTTTTCATCTCCCTACCTCTTTACCTCTTTATCTCCCGTTTGGGTAATCAGCTGCCCACACGCAGCCGCGATATCATCCCCCATGGTTTTGCGCACAGTAGCCGTAACACCTTTATCGGTAAGAGTTTTGAGAAACGCATCGAGTTTCTCTTTTGAGGTTTTGGTGAATTGGGCACCGGTTGCGTTGTAGGGGATCAGGTTTATTTTAACCTGGCCGATGGAGTTGACGTATTTAGCTAACACGCGCGCATGGTGATCGGTGTCGTTGACTCCCGATAGCATCACATATTCAAAACTCAAGTGATGCCGGCGGTTGCCAAAGAGTTTAAGATACTCTTTGGCCCAGGTGCTCAAGAGTTCGAGGAATTTATCGTACGATGTGGGAACAATTTCTTTACGGGTTTTAGCGTCCGCGCTGTGAAGTGAAATGGCAAGCCGCACGTGCGGCCAGCTTTTATCTTTGAGCAGCTCTTGCAGTCTTGGCAGCATCCCGACCGTTGAGACAATAATATGCGTGGGTCCTAAATCGGTAAATTCAAGCAGAGTGTTCACCGACTTTTTGACGTTATCATAATTAGCCAAGGGCTCGCCCATGCCCATGAAGACCACATTGCTAATACGCTGAGGAAAATCCGGACGCTCTTGGAGATATGCATTCCAAAATCGGTATTGATCGACGATTTCGTCGCTGGTGAGATTGCGGATAAACCCCATCTTTCCGGTGGCGCAAAATGTGCACCGCATGGCACAACCTATTTGGCTGGAAACACAGATCGTCCATTGGTCACGTCGGTTTTTCATGAGCACTGTTTCCATCCGGGTTCCTCCTTCAACACTCATGGCGGCCTTCACCGTTTCACCGTCTTTGCTTTCGAGCACGGTATGCGGGGTAATTGAAAGCCACGGAACGTGTTGTCCAGCAGTTTCTCGCATGCTCTGCGGAAGCGTGCTCACTTCTTTCCATGATTTGATGGTACGATCAAAGAGCGCTTCGTGCATCTGTTTGAAGCGATACGCGGGAAGCGCTGGAAATAGTTCTTTGAATAATTCTGATCGGGTTGTTGGAGTCATATCGACTCAGAATACCGGGAATGACGACCCTTGTCAATCAACGACGAATGGAGGAAAATAGTAAGGTATGCCCGTTCATCTTCCTGAACAATTTAATGAGGTTGAAGTCCAGCGATCCAGGCTTATGGATTTGGTTGATCGTTTGATTCCTGAACATCGCGACCTCATCGAACAAGTGTTGCTTCTGGCGCAGAGTGCTCATACAGGACAAACCCGTGACGATGGGCACCCCTATGTCATTCATCCTATTCGAGTTGCCAAGATGCTTCTGGAAGACATGGAGGAGCGGGATGTTAATGTCATCGCCGCGGCATTGCTCCATGACGTTGTGGAAGATACCAGCGTGACGCTCGAGGAAATTCATCAACAATTCGGCCAGCGGATTGCCGAGTTGGTCAACTCAGTCACTCGTCCACGAGCAAAAGAAGAAACAGAAGCGGATAAGCTCACCACCAAGCCCAAAAATTATCAAAAAATCTTTGCCTCAGCGCCGGAAACTATTTGCATTAAAGCGGCGGATATTTTGGACAACATGCGAAGCTGGGTCGCCGGCGAGGCCGTGGTGCGTGCCCAAGGGAAACTCTCGCGATGGTTGAATGAAGCACGAAGTTGGTATCTCCCGATTGGAGAAAAAGCGGGCCACGGGATTAAGGAGAAGATGCAGGAAATTGTTCAGTTCTTTGAAAAATGATAGAATGGTAGTGCTCGCAGCGCTTCAAAGGACAATTGCGCTGCGTGAATCTGCCAATTCATATGCATCATCATAATCATAAAGCGTGGGTCGTCACTGTTGATATGGGGTATGGCCATCAGCGGGCCACCTATCCATTAAAGGATATTGCTCACGGGGGCATCATTACCGCTAACACGTATTCAGGGATCCCTGCTTCTGACCGGGCAATCTGGATGCGTAATCAACATTTTTACGAAGTCATCTCGCGATTCAAACAAGTTCCTGTTATTGGAGAAATGGCATTCAATTTGTTTGATCATCTTCAGGAGATCGAGGCATTTTATCCTAGGCGCGATCTTTCTAAACCGACCTTATCAGTGTTAGAGGTAGACCGCATGATCCGAGGAGGGTGGGGGAAGCACCTGATAAAAAAAGTATCAAAACACAATTTACCATTTGTTACCTCGTTCTTTGTGACCGCCCTCATGGCGGATATTCATGGTTACCCCGGAAATATTTATTGTATTATTTGTGATGCGGATTTTAGTCGTAGCTGGGTTGCAAAGCATCCACAAGAAAGTCGGATCCAGTATTTTGCTCCGAATGCCCGAGTCGTTGAGCGGTTGAAACTCTACGGTGTTCCCGAAGAACGCATTTTTCTCACAGGGTTTCCACTGCCCAAAGAAAATTTAGGCAACGGACAACTCAAGACTGTTAAGCTTGATTTGCTGAGGCGCTTTCCTCAAATCGACCCCAAAGGTCGATATATTGAGCAATACCGGAAAACGATTCGCGACCATCTCGGCGCGTTTCCTACCAAGCGTTCAACGCGACCCTTCACCATCATGTTCGCCGTGGGGGGCGCTGGTGCGCAGCTCGAATTAGCGAAAACCATCGTGACGAGCCTGCGCGCGGCGCTCACGGAAAAACGTCTACGATTTATTCTCGTGGCCGGGGTGCGCAAAGAAGTCCAAGATGGATTCCGGCAACACCTTCGCGCTCTTGAAATTGAACATCTCTTTGGAACTTCGGTGAAAATTATTTGTGAAAAAACAAAAGAAGCGTACTTCCAATCGTTCAACACCATGTTACATGATACGGATGTATTATGGACTAAACCCAGTGAATTATGTTTTTATACCGCTTTGGGTGTCCCTATTATCATGGCACCACCAGTGGGCAGTCAGGAAAAATTTAACAAACTTTGGCTCAAGACTCTGGCAGCGGGGATTGCCCAGCAAGATCCGCGGTATACTCATGAATGGTTGTTTGATTGGCTGGAGAGCGGTTGGCTGGCCGAGGCCGCTATGCAGGGATTTTTAGAAGCCCCTCGCTATGGTACGCATAACATTGAGGCGATTATCAACCTCCACCCCGAACAGATGAAAAAGGTGCGGACAATTCTACAATACTAACTGGCTGTGTTATACTATAGCCATCTGTGTATAGAGGTATTGTTAATATATCATGTCGATGTGGTATGAAATCTTCGATCCGTTCACTTCATGCTCGTCAAATTTTAGATTCGCGCGGTAATCCAACAGTAGAAGTTGATTGCGTTCTGTCTGATGGCTCATTCGGAAGGGCATCTGTGCCATCCGGCGCTTCAACGGGAGCGCACGAAGCCGTTGAATTACGCGATTATGAGCCCAAACATTTCGGCGGTGCCGGAGTCTCTCAAGCTGTCCGAAATGTTAATACTGCTATCTTCCATGCGCTCAAGCGTAAGGATGCGCGTGATCAAGAAGAGATTGACGAAGTGATGATTGCGCTGGATAAAACGGCGAATAAAGCGCGACTCGGAGCCAATGCTATTCTAGGCGTATCAATGGCCGTACTCAAAGCGCACGCCGTACATCGTCGTCTCCCTCTTTATGCGTTGGTGCATCAACTCTATCGAAAAAAAGAAAAGGGGAAGTTCATCATGCCGGTGCCGATGATGAACATTGTTAATGGTGGCATGCATGCGAGCGATGGTCCGGATTTTCAAGAATTCATGATCATGCCCGTAGGAGCAAAGTCGTGCGCGCAAGCGATTGAGTGGGGAGCAACTATTTTTCATGCCTTAAAAAAAATACTCCACGCAAAAGGGCTTGCGACTACTGTTGGGGATGAAGGCGGGTTCGCGCCACGGGTTTCGGCAAACGACGAAGCTCCGCAACTCATCATGGAAGCCATCACTGCCGCCGGTTTCAAACCCGGCACACAGGTGGCACTGGCCATGGATGCCGCGGCCAACAGTTTTTCAGAAAACGATCTCTATGTCCTGAAACGCGATCAGCTTCACCTGACCAGCACTGAATTGATCGCCTATTATCAACGGTGGATTCAACAATTTCCGTTTGTATCATTAGAAGATCCTCTGAGTGAAGAGGATTGGGAGAACTGGGGTGTGGCGATGGAGACATTCGGGAAGCGAGTTCAAATTGTCGGCGATGATCTGTTTGTAACCAATACGACATTGCTGAAAAAAGGAATCGATCGGGGGGTCGCCAACGCTATTTTGATTAAACTTAACCAAATTGGTACCGTGACAGAAACAGTGCGCGCTGTAGACATGGCGCGAGCGGTTGGCTGGCACGCTGTGGTCTCTCATCGTTCGGGGGAAACCGAAGACACCACCATTGCCGACCTCGTGGTAGGCTTGGGCACTGGCCAAATCAAAACTGGATCGCTCTCTCGCAGTGAACGCACTGCAAAATATAATCAACTTATTCGGATCGAAGAGGAATTGGGGCGTAATGCACATTACCCTGGAGTGAGGGCGTTGCAATTTTAAGTTCCAATGTATGTGGCTTGCCATTGTTGTTGTAGCGCATCTTCTCAACGCCGTTGTTTTTTTAGTTGATAAAGCCATGTTGGGGCGAGTGATTAAAAACTCGACCGTGTACGCCTTTTTCATTGGGATTCTCAGTTCTGTCGTGATCGTCTTGTTCCCCTTATCACCCACCATTCCTCATCCACTGTATTTGATCGAGGATTTGGCTGCGGGGGCGTTGCTGGTGTTGGCATTAGTCACATTTTTTGCTGCGCTGAAAGCGATTGAAGCCAGTCGTGTTATCCCGTTTATCGGGGGATTTGTTCCCGTCCTCACATTCTTTTTTTCGTTTCATCTTTTGGGTGAACGGTTGAATAGTCACGAAGCAGTGGCCTTCTTTCTACTGGTCTGCGGAGGGGTTCTCATTACCCTTGATTCATCAAAGCCGCAAACTCCGAGTACGATGAAAGGGTGGTTTTCGGCGTTTGCAGCTGCCATACTGTTTGCTGCGTCATTTGTGCTCACAAAGTATCTGTATGGAGTACAGCCATTTTTAGAAGCATTTATTTGGAGTAAGTTTGGCATGCTTCTCATGGCGTTGTCGCTCTTGAGCAGTGTTCGATTTCGTCGCACCATTATTAAAACACTCCACGAAATTTCGCCAAAGCAAGGGGCAGCGTTTATCAGCAACCAATGTGTGGGAGCGGCGGGTTTTTTCCTTTTGAACTATGCCATTTCATTAGCGTCGGTGACGTTGGTGAATGCCCTTCAAGGTGTCCAATACGCTTTCATTCTTCTGTTTGTAGTGATCGCTGCAAAATGGAACCCCAAGATGTTAAAAGAGCGAATTTCGCCCATGATTATTGCCGAAAAAATATTCGCGATCGTTTTGATTGCCGAAGGATTGATTCTACTGCGATAGTATGCCCGGTAGTGAAACATTGAATGTGCTGAACGGCTGACTACGATATTCCTACCAATGCATTCGGCAACATACCGACTGTTTATTCTAAAATTTCTTACAGTTCAATGTTCTACTACCGGGTATGGTCCGACTACGGTTACAGTGGAAAATGACGCGGCGTCGCAGTGTACTTCTGGTGATGGGCCTTCTCCTGTTTGCCGTGGTTGGTGTTCATATTATTCCGAGCACGCCTCATCCGATCGCTGTGCCAACGTGGGGTGTGACATTTGTTCCTTCGCATGCTCGATACCTTGGGTTAAACTGGAAAAGTGTCTACAGCGCCCTTTTGGATGATCTGGGTGTCCGTTGGTTGCGTATCGAAGTACCATGGGATGAGATTGAACGAACACCCGGAACATTTGACCTGGGGGATGTGCGGTGGCAATTGGATGAAGCGCAAAAGCGTGGGGCCCGGGTGCTTGTGGCGATTGGTCGTAAGCTTCCGCGTTGGCCCGAATGCCGTTCTCCATCCTGGGCCCAAAATCTTTCAGCCGAAGAACAAGAGGTGCGTATTCTTTCGATGCTTCGGTCAGTCGTGGAGGACCTTCACGCCCATCCGGCGATTTGGGCATGGCAAGTAGAGAACGAACCATTATTGTGGTTTGGTGAATGTCCTCGACCGAATGCGGGGTTTTATCGCCAAGAGATCGCGTTGGTGCGTTCGCTCGACTCCCACCCTATCGTCGGGACTGCTAGCGGAGAACTGAGTACATGGTGGAGAATGGCGGGGCTGGTGGATATGCTCGGGGTCAGTATGTACCGTGTGGCGTACAATCCAATATTAGGATACATTCATTACCCTGTCGTTCCGGCGCTGTATGCGCGGAAAGCGTGGTTGGTCAGTGGACGGGTGCCCAAGATTTTTTCTTCTGAAGTCCAAATGGAGCCGTGGGCGCCTTCGGATATCCGCACACTCCCTATTGAAGAGCAATTTCGTTCGTTTTCGATCGACGATTTTGATGAGAACATCCAGTATGTCCGCGATACGGGATTTGATACATTTTATTTGTGGGGAGTAGAATGGTGGGCATGGATGAAAGAAACAAAAAATCATCCCGAATTTTGGGAAGCAGCGAAACGACTTTACCATCAGTAAATTAAGCAAGATAAGTAAAATAAGCGAGATAAGCCATAAACAAACAGCTTAATTTACTTATCTTGCCTATCTCGCTTATCTTGCTCGACTCAACGTATGCTTTCATCTATCGAAATAATGCTGCGATTACTTCTAGCCGCACTCTTTGGAGGGTTGGTTGGATTTGAACGCGAATATTCGGGGAAATCCGCAGGGGTACGCACGTACGCTCTTGTGAGTGTGGGCTCAGCGCTCTTCACGCTATTATCGGCGTATGGTTTTTCGGGGAGCGCCACCGACACGAGTCGGATCGCTTCTCAAGTGGTCGTGGGTATTGGATTTCTTGGGGCCGGTGAAATACTGCACCGCGGCACCAAAACAGTCATTGGCCTCACGACCGCAGCAGGGCTTTGGGTCGCGGCAGCGATCGGGATGGCCATTGCGGTGGGGTGGTATGAAGTTGGTATTGCGACGTCCATCCTGGTTGTACTTCTTTTGCATGTGGTGGGGAATGTTCGATATCGCGTCGAGCATCCAAAAGAATAACCATTGACGGCCGTATCCATGCTTCACGGCAATTCACCATTGCGTTATTACACGACCGTTCTCCTTTTCTTGTTTGTGGTTGTCACAGGGGTTGGTTTCGTTTTTCATCGTTCGTTGACAAACCCGTTACAGGGTTCTGCCTCCACATCATTGAATGGGCGGCCACTATCAACAATTAATTTTTTATATTCAAGCGCGCGGCCGGTCGTTGGGACTCTGGTGGAGATGGGTGATGTCGACCAACGACTCGTATTAGAACTCGACTCAAGCGCGATGTTTCACGTCCGAGGCTCCGGCAAGGATGCCTTTGAATTAACACAGCCGTTGGACGCCGGTGCTCTTCAGGGAGACCCTGTGACGTGGAGTATTTCCATTCAAGGAGCCCAGATGTCCGTCCAAATTCAATCGATTCAATTGCAGGCCACTCCATTACAGAGTGTTCGACTCACGCTTCCGAGCGGATGGAGTGGATTTGCACCAACACAAGCTGTCACTGGGCCGGCTCTGTCTGCCGTAGAGGGGGTCACCACTAGAGTCAATGGCAGTATTGTCTCAGCGGGAACACTGCCCGCTCTTCCGGCTCCAACACCGTCGGCTACTCAGAACTCATCGAAGTCGTCTCAGCCATCATCACCCGCTCCAGGACCCACACATGCCGTTGGCTATAGCATCGGCCCGGTTCGGCATTTTACCACACTCGTGGTTGCTAAGACCGATGCTCCCTCAACGGTCAACACCACTGTGGATGGGGTGGTGCGACTCCAATGGGATCGATATGTTGACCCGGCGCATGTGTCCGCCGGTAGCGATATCGGTTTTCAGATTGAACGCTCTCAAGATGATGGTCCATTCAGCCGTATCACCGTGGCAGTAGCAGGAGAACCCCAAAACCAGAGTACAGTAGAGGGGACTGTTTCGACCGTTTTTGATCCATTGGATTTAAGCACTGTCCGCGGTAAGAAATTACGATATAGCATTCGAACAGTCGGGGCGCGTGAACAGTCGGAGTTGGCCATGTCACAACCATTATCGATCAAAGTGGTCGACCTCGAAAGCGAAAGTCCCCGGTTGTCGGGACCCGCGATCGTCAACGGATGCGCTCGATTTTCGTATCGTATCACGAATCGCGGAGATACTTCACTCATCAGTCAAGATAAGGATCGTTTCATGATTGTCATGCAGGTGGATGAGTATAGCGCTGGCACGGTTCGCAACGCTTTTTCCCCAGGGATCGGTATTGTCAAGGACGGTGGGAGTGTCGTATCCGGTTCGCCCAAGACGTTGGTGCCAGGGGCCAGTATTGAGCAGGAAGAGATTGTTTGTATTCCTCAAGCTACAGGTTGGCAGCAGAAAGAATACGTCGTTTCCATCCTTGCGGACAGAACGCAGCCATCCTATCAACGGAACGTCCCTTCTTATTTCATGCGAGGGATTCTGTATTCCGAAAACATGCTGCAAGAAGAAAATGAGGCTAATAATGTTGCCTCTCTGCGCGTTGCCGTTGCACCGTGCCGGGAAGGGTGGTGTATGGTGGATCCTTCCCAACGGCCAGACCTTACGGTCGAGGAGATTCAATTCAGAAAACAGACGTTGAAAACCGTGGAGGTGTTGTTTACGGTTGCCAATCGCGGCGCTGTGGCGGTGCCCATTGATACAATGGTGGAAGCGCAATATTTCGTGGACGGTACGCTGAAGGCTACGCAAGAATTTCGCATCAACAGAGAGCTCAACGGCGGCGATGATCATAGTGCTGAGATCCTCTTGGGGGGGCGTAATATCATTGCATACGCCACTGGTCCGTTCCCATCTCCCCCTCATACGGTGGAAGTGCGCATTGATACAAAGAATGTCGTGAATGAGCGCAACGAAGCCAATAACAGCAGGAAAACAGCCATCCCGCCGGCTTCCACAATGGCACAATGCAATAGCACAAGTGTTGATTTATTGACATCGAGCGAGCACTGTTCGGCGTGTTCAGAACGCTGCGCTCCAGACCAGGAGTGCCGGCAAGGAGTGTGCCAAGTTGGCACTATCGACCTAGAAGCGCGAAATTTTCTATACACCAATGGAAGTTCAGTATTTTCTATCGACATGGGGATCAGTGGCAGTCTTCCCACTACGCCTACCACGATTCAACTCAAGGTGGATATCGATGGGACGATCCAAACACGGCCGAGCACGTTGCCAACACCAATCTTCGGAGTGCAGACATACCTTCACCGTCAAAATTTCAATCTTCCGCAAGAGTTTCGCCCAAATGATCCGCACCGCATTGAAATCGAGTTGGATGCCCTCGACCAACTCAAAGAGCGCGATGAATCGAATAATCGATGGGTTGAGCGTTTTGGTCCCCAAAATCTTTTGGTGAGATTAGCGCTCGATGGTCAGCAATTGTCGTTTGTTGATACTCTACCGATCATTGCCAACAAGAGTGCCACGTTAGTGGGGCGAGAGGGGATGGCATATCGGGCGGAGCTTATACATACAACAGCTTCCGATGCAGCCGAACAGAGTGTGGAAACGTTCTTCAGCGCTCCGATTGATCAGCGCATTCGTCTTGTCAACAACCAGTTAGTTTCTGAAACCATTGGTGGGGAAAAGCCCTTCACCATTGCGTTTCCCTACACCGGAACGGCAAAGCGGTTGAAGGTATGGGAAGTGGATGGCTCTGATGCGCTTATTGATGTGTCGTTCGATGCCCAAGGGAATGTTTTGTCTGCTCAAGCCTCAAGCAGCAGTGCCAGCGCTCCCGGTATTATGCAGAAAGCCATCGGTTTCGGTCGAACGCAGTGGGAAAAAACGCAAAAGCGTATCAAGTCGTCAATGTGCTGGGCGTTCGGATGGAATAGTCGACTGAATCAATTGTTCGGGTGTTCGCAATAATGGATATGAAAAAAGTTTTTATTGTAGCGGGATTTATGGTATTGCTCGCGAGTGTGTGGCTCGCCGGTGTTTGGCGTTCAACAGCTCAGGTTCGAGCCGCTTCCGCTCCTCCCACATTGAGTAGTATTCAAAAGCTGCCTACGCGCATCACGCAGTCCAGTGTGAATGTCGCTTCTCGTGTAGAGTATACAGGGATGGTGACGTATTTTTATGAGCATGATCAGTCGGGTAATATTATTAATGATCTATTCTCTGATGGAACGTATCTTAAATTTGTGATTCAAGAAAAAAATCGTCCAGGCAGTGAGCCAATTATTACTGTTATTCGCGCAATGGATTGGACGGGCCATGAGTATGAGGATTTTACTTATCAGGCTGGAGGAAAAACATATACAAAAAAAATATTAAAAAGCATTAAGACGATGCCGAATGGAGTGCTGTACAACAGGAACGAATTTCCAGCGCTATACGAAACCAAGCTCGTCACGAGCCAAGGGACTGTATTGGTCGTTGATAATCCGATTGCAGTGCCATCAAAGAATGGTTCTCTTGAACTCTGTGTTGATGCCGATGCCGATGAGCATGCGTCCACAGTTGCTTATAACGCCCTCTCGGGGGACCATAAAGAGGCGATGAGGGTCACGTGTGTTGCCCGCAGTAAACTCATCGATGATTGTGATGATGCCGATCCCGCCAAAAAAGTTTTAGCCGATTGTGCTCCTCCTCCACCCCCGCCACCTCCGCCCAAAGACACGATCCTTGAATATCTTGAGAACGGACCGGATTGTACAGGGCGCGAACAGCAATGCCCTTCGTTGTATCGCCAGCAATTCAAGGAGTTGGGAATTTCTGATGAGGATGTCCAGACCAAGTTCAATTCTGTTATTGCGTCAAGTTTTTGTAACACGGCAACCCAAAAATGCCGCGCTTGGGTTTGTAATTACGAATTTAACGGGGTCGACGTGGGAGGCGCTCCGCCAACGCCTCGCTGTGGTGGAGCTTCCTGCAGCGCGTATCAAGCAAGTGTTGCACGTTTTGATGCATTGCCAAAAATCCTCTTTGAATCCCTGCGATGGAAGCGCGGTAATGAATCGGTGGAGAGCCGGTATTTCCTCTATCCAAAAAAAGAAGAAACTCTGGGCCAATCCGTGCGCTCCTTCGAGATCAGGGAACAGTGGCTTCGGAGCAATGGTCAGGTCGTGAACCACGGGATCACTTGTCCATCATCTCCACCCACCAGCGCTTTACATTGCGCCGATGTCCAACAATGTCAAGAAGGATGTCAGGATCTGGATGACGATGGAGTAGCAGTCAATCCAGGGAGCGCGCGTTGTAAAGAACAGATCCGCACTGGAGCGCTCTCCACGCGGGCAGATTGTGATGATAATAATCCTACGGTGGATGAATGCACCTGTCCTTCAGACCCATGGCAACAATTGGCTAAGGTGAGCCTATGGGCGCGCAGTGCCCCAGGGGAAAAACCTGTGCCTGTTACCGCAGTGTCAATCGGGGATGTTCTCAACGGTCGGTTAACAATGGTGGTGGATTTAGGGTTTGACCCGGGGTGTCTGCCAAAGGCGGCTGTTGCCGGAGGGTGGGGGAATTACGAATATCGAGTCCCAGGAATCGTCGTAACACCCTTCCTCAAAGGACGATATGGACACGATCGCGCACTCATGCGGTTGAAGGGGAAGGGCGAGACATACCTCAAACCATTTCGACTTTATAACGAAGGAGGGAAATTACAGTCCCTGCTCGGGGATATTCATCCGCATGAGGATTTTGCTCCGATTCCGGATGGGGATGATAAACGCATCGGAACGGCCCGACGGAGATTCACAGCAACCATCGAGGTGGATACGGGCAAGCTGCTAGAATCCGTCATGAGTCATATCATCAGCACCCCGATCAATGAGCAACTCGTTAAAAAGTTCCGTGAAATAGTTTTAGGGTTGGCATCAGTGAGTGACTCTGAACGCACAAAGAAGATCAAACAATTCCTTTCTCAGTCTGCTAGAGATTTCATTTTGGCAAATTTTGAGGCCGCATCAGGGTTTGCGTATTACATGTCAGACCATCCGTTGAGGGATGCCACTGGACTGCGCATCGGTTTTGCACTGGATGATGTTGACGGGAAGCCCATCCCCGGAGGATTGGTCAATGCCCGCAGCAACAGTTATCCGATTACAACGGATCGCAAGGGTGAAATGAGCGACGACGACATTGATCCAAACTCGCGTACCATCGAAAATGCTCAGACACTCGGTGACATCCTTCATCTTATTGCCGATGGATCGTTCACGGAACAAGTCACCACATTTCTCACAGATCCAACGCTCTGGCGCCTATTTGGATCAACGCCGGAGGAACGGATAAAAAATTTAAATGAATTATTTGATGCCATTCCTACGGGCAGTGGTCCTCAGAAGAATCAACGGGGAAAAGCAGCCACTGGTGCGGCACGACATTTTAGCAAAGAACAAACGAATGTTGTGGCATTGCCCATGTTGGTCGTTGCTGAATGCAAACCGGATGATTGTTCGCAGTTTGCCCTTTCTATTGAACAACAGTTACTCTCCACGATCGGAAGATTGCCAAACACTACAATGGTGGTCTTTGCTAAAGGTGTTGGCCAAGGTGTTATCAAACACCAGCGAGAGGGGCTGATCATTTACTTTACTGATGGCACCAACCCAGACTGGCCCACACTCAAGAGAGTTTTAGGGCGATAACCCTCTATTTCCGCGCGATATTTGACAAATGGCGCGGAAAGTGCTATAATTATTGGCTAGTTGAAACGGAGGTTTTTTTCATGCAAAGCACGTTCGTTGCGTTTTTTTTGCTACTGGCGGCCACAGCAGCAAGCAGCGCTCAGGTGAGCGTTGCGTACCCCTGGCCCTCGACTGCCCCGCTTACCGCCGACTGGGCAGATGCCGTAAGTCGGCAAATGCCGGCGGTGGGAGCTGGGATCTTGGCCTTCGAGACGGAGGCCCAACAGCTCCAGGTCGAATACGACCAAACGGTCGTCGGCCTTGGCGATGGCGCGGCGCAGGCCTTGAGTTACGTTATTTTTGTCCCGCTTTCGGCTAAGCGGGACAAGGCCAAGTTGGCCGCGGTGTGCCCGAAAGTTCGGGCGTTTTTTCAGCGCCTCGAGGCGCACCGTGTCCGGTACTTGACCGGACCTGAGATGTTGGACTCGCGCACCCGCGCGGTCCGGCCTTGGGTCCGGGCCATGGCAGACCGCTATAGCACTCTCCACGATCGCGTGGAGAAAATGTTGGCGGACTGCCAGAAATTCTCTCCTTGACCCTGTGGGGCAGCAGCTTCGGCTGTTGCTCCCAGGGTCTTTCTTTTTTTGCTGAAGCAAAAAAAGAACCCTCCGAAGCTCGCCAGAGACGAGCGAAGGAGGGTCGACTGAGTCTGATAGAGATGATATACTCGCAGTTGTATGCTAACCTCCCAACAAAAAAATCAATTCCGTCGCCAGGTCCTTTCTTGGTATCGTAAAAACCAGCATGATTTGCCGTGGCGGAAAACTCGCGATCCCTACAAAATTTTAGTGAGCGAAGTCATGCTCCAGCAAACGCAGGTGGAGCGGGTTAAAGAAAAGTGGCCAGAATTTCTGAAACAATTTTCAACTCTCAAATCTCTTTCTCTATCTCCGACCGCGAAAGTTATTCAAGCGTGGAAGGGTATGGGCTACAATCGTAGAGCGCTCTATTTACAAAAGACCGCTCAGTCCGTGATGGAAAAGTATGGTGGGAAATTCCCTCAAACACTCAAGGAACTTCGAACCCTTCCCGGAGTAGGGGAATACACGGCGCGGGCGCTTTTAGTGTTCGCGTTTGAGAAAAGTTACATTGCGCCGGACGTGAATGTCGTTAGGATTTTATACCGTAGTTTCCCCTCCCCTTTGCACAAAGGCCACCGCCTGAGGCGGGGTCCCGCCTACCTTAAAATCAAAGTCGTTGGCGGTGAGGAGGTTGGGAGGGGTTGGGTGAGGCGACTTATCGCCATCGGCGACGCAATCGTGACGCCCAAAACCGCCTATGATCTCAACCAAGCGCTCATGGATTTGGGCCGCACTGTTTGCACAGCAAAAAATCCAAAAGCCGACCTTTGTCCACTTCATCATCGGCACGAAAGTGTAGTCTCTAAGAGACTACAAAAGAAGGAACCCATGTTCGCCGGAGTTCCACGCCGCATTTGGCGAGGGAGGATTGTAGAATTGATCCGCAGGAAAAAGAGATTCCATCAAGATTCAGTGTTCGCCATGCTGGGCATCCAACAGGATTCACAGAGCAAGCAATGGCTTCAATCCGTCCTTCGGCAGCTCACCTCCGATGGGCTGCTTGTGCGTCATAGAGAGACCGTGACCTTTCCTTGACCCCGGTGGGCCTCGGCGTATACTAGAGGAACAGATTATTTTTCACCGTCATTGCGAGCCGCAGCGAAGTCATGCCAAAGGCAGATCAGCCTCTGGCCGACAATCCACAAAGATTGTCATACTGTTGTTCGTTAAGACACCGCTATGCCCTACGAGGCAAAACCGCTTCCATTTAAGAAATCCCTTAAAGGCATTTCGGATAAAACCATGCAGATCCATCACGACAAGCTGTACGTGGGGTATGTGAATAAAAAGAACGAGATCGGCGAAACGCTCAAACAGTACTCGCATGGGCAAAAAGATTTGGCCGGCGCCAACCCCACCTATAGCGAATTGCGAGCGTACAAAGATGCTGAAACATTCGCCACCAACGGCGTGTACCTGCACGAATATTATTTCAACGTCCTTGGGGGTGAAGGGCAACCGACGGGTTCGTTGGTGGAGGGTCTGAAAGAACAATATGGCAGCTTGGAAAATTTTGTAAACTATTTTAAAGCCTGCGGGATGGCAGCGCGCGGTTGGGCAGTGCTGTGCTGGGACACCCATATTGCAGGACTGAGGGTGTACACGGCAGACAGTCATAACCAAGGGGGTATTTGGGGTTGCATTCCGGTGATTGTACTTGATGTATATGAGCATGCTTACTTTATTGACTACGGTTCAGATCGTAAAGCCTACATCGAAGACTACATGACAAATTTGAACTGGGACACGGCCAACGCCGTGTATGAGAGAGCGAAAAAGTTTTGAGTATGCGACTCACCAGCCCAGCCTTCCAGCATAATCAATCGATCCCATCGCTATACACTTGCGACGGAGAAAACACAAATCCTCCTCTGGAGTGGAGTGGTGTGCCGGAAAGCGCCAAAAGTTTGGCGCTGATTGTCGACGACCCCGACGCACCGATGGGGCTTTGGATACACTGGGTGGTGTGGAATATCGACCCCAAACTCTCCCGGATTGAAACGAGCGATCCGCTCCACGGCGCCGTGCAGGGAACCAACACGAATGGGAATACCAGCTATGGCGGCCCATGTCCGCCCTCAGGAACTCATCGGTATTTCTTTAAACTCTACGCCCTCGACGAGGTACTTTCCTTACCGAGCACAACCACAGCCGATGCACTCTTGAGGGCCATGGAAGGACATATCGTCGACTCGGCAGAGTTGATGGGATTATACCAACGCATAGAACAAGCCGTAGAGTTGGTATGATCCATCTCTACACCGGTAACGGCAAAGGAAAGACCACTGCGGCGCTGGGGTTGGAACGGGTGGGTTTGGACAGGGGAGGTCGCAATGGTGTATCATAATATAGAGACGTGTTTATTGATTATTATCTTATCAGTATATGTATAAGTACACCGTATTATTCACACCATTGTTAATGGTGATTTTTACATTGAGTTTCGCTTCTGATGTGCATGCAGCAAAATTTTTCGGGGTTCCTTTCCCAATGTTATCAGATATAAACCAAGTGAAGAAGGCAAAGGCGCAGGATGTCGAGGTCCCTCCCACCAAAACAGCGCCAGTTCCAGAGAATAAAGAGAAAGAAGACGCTCCTAAAGATTTTGTCGATCCACAGGAGATTAAAAATGAAATTCGCCAAACGAATGAACAGCTCAAGCAGGTGAATCAAGTGATCGCGACCGCGAAGCGCTTAAAGGCGACCGAGGCCGTAGCAGAACTTGAAGCAATTAAGAAACAATTGACTGAGTTTTCTGGAAAGTTAAAAGCTTTAAAATCAGACAGTGAAAATGCCCGTGATGTTCTCGAAGAGTATCGTGAGGCTCAATTATGGGAGAAGATTAATGTGATCCGTCGCAAGATTGAGCTGCCAAAAGAATTGAAGGAAATGAACAAGCGCATCATTGAAGCAGAAAAATTGTTAGGGAATAAACAGGTTTTGAGCGCATTGACAGCATTGGGCGGAGATAGTGAAAAATTGAAGGCAGTGGTGGCAACCATGAAAACCGCATATACAAAAGCACAAGAGGCGTTCAACGGCGGGGACGGGGAATTAGCAGAAGAAGAGCTTCAGGATATCCGGGAGAACGGGCATCCAGGGGAATTAACAGGGATTCTTAATGGGATGCGACAATTTGGCGGGAGATTGCGTTCTGTGAAGGACGCAGAAATTCGCGATATGATTAAGGAGATTATTGAGCCAATTATTGAAGCGCTCAATGAAGGAGATATCCGAGAAGCGCGTATGACTATTGATGAGCTGGGGCCAGAGATTGAGAGGACCATGCAGAAAGCCATGAAGCTCTCAAGTAAGAATCGTAAAGTATTTGTTGAAGGCCTTGATAAGCTCGAGCAGAGAATCAACGAGAAGCTCGAACAAGAAGGATCAAAGAACGAAAAGCCAGAAAAGGAGGATTAGTAAGTAAAGCGGGATCGCGATTTTGAGTATTGCAAAACTCCTCACACTCCGTGGGGAGTTTTGTGCAGATGTATGATCCACCTGTATACCGGCAATGGGAAAGGAAAAACGACCGCGGCATTGGGGCTCGCCATGCGCGCGATTGGTGATGGAAAAAAAGTGTTCATGATTCAATTTATTAAAGGCCCATGGCCTTCTGGCGAAGATAAAAGCCACAAGGCGTTCGGAGAAAATTTTGTATTGGTCAAAGGCGGAAAAGGGTTTGTGGGGATTTTGAATGACACACTTCCACGCTCAGAACATGAGCAGGCTGCGCGCACAACGCTCGAACGGGCGGAGATAGAGATAGAGACCGGAGTGTGGGACATTGTGATTTTAGACGAGGTGAATGTGGCGTGTGATGTGGGTTTGATTTCAGTCCAGGATGTTCTGGATGTTGTGGGGCGATTCTCAGATCGTCATCCTGGCCAAGACCAGGACCCGTCGGATTCTGGCCACCGCAGCGTGCGGGGTCCCGCCCTAGGCGGTGATCAAGCCAGAATGACGGATTCTAAAAAACCCGAACTCGTCATTCTCACAGGCCGGAATGCTCCAAAAGAGTTTTACGATATTGCCGATTTAATCACGGACATGCAAGAGGTGAAACATTATTACAACGATGGACAAATAGCCAAACGAGGAGTGGAGTTTTGAAAAATAGTGCCTGAGTTAGTCGAAGGCTGAAAATTTACCTGATTCGACAAGCTCTAGTAGAGTATTTTTTTTGTATATGAAGAGGCAGCCGGAACGAACATGGTGTCGTGCCGGCTGCCAGTACTACCGTGAAGTGTTCCTCCAGATCACTTCAGGTAGGGGTCGCGTCCCCGCTTTTTTTGGTGGTTTGGCGGGTTTTCCGCCGGGACCCTCTGGTGTCGGGGGATTACCTTGCGTTCTCCACGCTCTCGCGGAAAGTCAATAAAGACAGTCCGCCTTCTAACCCTGAATCTACCTTTTCCGCACGCCATTAGTCAGCCTCCTCACCGTCGTCCTCTTGTTGGACGACCTCCGGTTCGGAGCTGTTGATATCGATGCCGATGAGCGACGCCTCG
>ORMF011686974.1_pt1 | contig 19487 bp, 18 predicted proteins | sample 1779871 | NCBI WGS metagenome assembly ORMF01 (sample SAMEA104232316, study PRJEB22302) | groundwater metagenome | biome: forest; feature: aquifer; material: groundwater | place: USA | collected 2011-08-07 | depth 5.4 m | reverse complement strand
CAATGTGGGCGCTGCGACCGAGACCGAAATGAAGGAAAAGAAGGCCCGTGTCGAAGACGCGCTTCACGCGACTCGCGCGGCCGTCGAAGAGGGTATCGTTCCGGGCGGCGGCGTGGCGCTTATCCGCGCGTCGAAGGCCCTCGAAAAGATGGACTTGGAAGGCGATGAGCTCATCGGCGCCAAGATCATCAAATTCGCGGTCGAAGAGCCCTTGAAGCACATCGCGCGCAACGCAGGCCAGGTCGGCGAAGTCGTCGTCGACAAGGTCAAGAACGACTACAAGGATTCGTTCGGCTACAACGCCGAGAACGGGAAGTATGAGGATCTTGTGGTCGCCGGCGTCATCGACCCGGCCAAGGTCACGCGCACGGCGCTTCAGAACGCCGCGTCGATCTCATCGCTTCTTCTCACGACCGAGTCACTCATCACCGACCTGCCCGAAGAAAAGGGCTCCGGTCCGGCTATGCCGGCCGGTATGGGCGGCATGGGCGGCGGCGGGGGAATGTATTAATACCCCCGCTACCAGATCTTCAGCGGGTCCGTCCGGAGTCATCTGAGACGGGTCCGCCGGAGTATTTGTGGCGGACGTTAACCGATATCAAAAAGGCCCGGTCTTCCGAAAGGGAGGCCGGGTTTTTTGTTGTGCTAAAATTGGCCATTTGTTAGAATACGAAGCTTAATTAGTTTAACCCTTTCAAACGGAGTCTTTTCCATGAAAAGAACCATTGTTCCAGTGACCCTTCTTTTGCTATTGATCGCCACCGTCGCACTTTCAGCTGATAAAACAAATCATTTTGACGGGAAGGGAGAGGTTCTTTCCGTTGATCCGCTTTATTCGCGCATCACGATCGAACATGCGGCGATCAAGGGCTTTTCCAGCGAGGGCAAAAGTGAATTTTTTGTCGTAAAGCCCGATCTTCTAAAAGGGATCTCCACGCGCGACCTTGTTTCATTTTCAATGGTCGACGAAAAGGGCGATGTGCGCATCGACAAGATCGAACGGACCGGCGTCGCGGTCGAACACGGCGACGGCACGATCAAGATCAATGAGGCGGCCCGCGCCGTGATCGGCGCGACCGGGGAAGTGGCGCGCGGCATCACGCAGCCCATTACCCCTGTGAACGAGGGCGTCAAGAGCGCGACGGGTGCCACCGAGAACGTTTCGGACGCGGTGCTCGACGACCGTAAATTTTAATTAATACATCGACATCTAAGCGTTTAAGCCAAGGGGGATCGACATGGGAATGTGGTTAGGCCGAGGCCGAAAGGCCCGCCGCGCGTACGGCTTCGACGAGATCGCTTTGGTTCCGGGTAACGTGACGATCAACCCCAATGAAACGGACACCTCCTTTACGCTGAGCGGCAGGAAATTCCGGGTTCCTATCATCGCATCGGCCATGGACGGTGTCGTTGACGTTAAATTCGCCATCAAAATGTCCAAGCTTGGCGGTATCGCGGCCCTCAATCTCGAAGGCGTGCAGACGCGTTATGAAAATCCCTCCGACGTTCTTTCAAAGATCGCCCGTGCCAGCGCCGAAGAATCAGGTGTTTTGATCCAGGCGCTTTACAAGCAGCCCGTGCAGGAAAAGCTCGTCGCCAGACGCGTCCGCGAGATCAAAAAGGCCGGCGGCATCGCGTGTGTTTCGAGCATTCCTCAACGCGCCGAACGATTCGGCAAGATCGCGCAGGATGCGGGCGCCGATATATTCGTCGTCCAGTCCACGGTCACGACGGTGCGGCACATTTCAAGCGAATACAAGACGGTTGATTTTCACAAGTTCTGCAAGACGATTAAGATCCCCGTCATCATCGGCAACTGCGTCACGTACGAGACGACGCTGGACCTCATGCAGATCGGCGTGGCGGGACTTTTGATCGGCATCGGACCCGGTGCGGCGTGCACGTCGCGCGGCGTCCTGGGTCTCGGGGTTCCCCAGGTCACCGCCATCTGCGATGCGGCGGCGGCCCGTGATTTCCATTTCAAAAGGACCGGCAAGTACATTCCCATCATTGCCGACGGCGGCATGTCCACGGGCGGTGATATTTGCAAGGCGTTCGCCTGTGGCTCCGACGCCGTCATGGTCGGTTCTGCGTTTGCCCGCACGAAAGAAGCGCCGGGCGGCGGTTACCACTGGGGCATGGCCACGCCGCACGCGAACCTCCCCCGCGGCACGAGGATCCACGTCGGCACGACGGGCTCGCTCGAAGAGATCCTTTTTGGTCCCGCGCGTCTCGACGACGGCACGCAGAATCTTGTCGGCGCTCTGGCGACGTGCATGGGGAACGTGGGCGCGATGAATGTGAAGGAGCTCCAGCTCACAGAGCTCGTGATCGCCCCTTCGATCAAGACGGAAGGCAAGGTCTTTCAGCAGGCACAACGCGTCGGAATGGGGAAGTAAGGCTTTCCGTGCTATCCACGCTTGAGATAGCGCGTAAAGCGAAGCCTCACCAGATATTCGCCGTTGCGAACAAGGCGGGTATCCGTCTCGACGAGCTTGAGGCCTACGGCCATTATAAGGCCAAAGTTTCCTTGAGCGCGCTTGAACGGCGCGTCACGCGGCCGGACGGTAAGCTGATCTGCGTCACCGGTATGACACCCACCAAAGAGGGTGACGGCAAAACCTGCACGAGCATCAGTCTCACGCAAGGCCTCGGCGTCCTCAAAAAGAGCGTCATGCTCTGTCTTCGCGAGCCGTCGCTGGCGCCGATTTTTGGACACAAGGGCGGCGCGACCGGAGGCGGGTACGCGCAGGTGCTCCCCATGGAGGACATCAACCTCCATTTCACGAGCGACTTTCACGCCATCCAGACCGCGCACAATCTTCTTTCAGCGGTCCTTGAGAACCACATCCATCACGGTAATTCCCTGGGCATTGACAAGGCCAGCATTTTCTGGCGCCGCTCGATGGATCTCTCCGACCGTCAGCTGCGCGATGTGATGGTGGGTCTTTCCAAGTCGAGCGTTTTTTCCAAGCACCGCACCGGTTTCGACATCACGGCAGCCAGCGAAGTCATGGCCGCGCTGTCGCTTTCCACCTCGATCAAGTCGTTGAAATCCAAGCTGGCAAAGATTTCGGTCGCGCTCGATAAAGACGGCCGCCTGGTCACCGCCAAAGATCTGAAAGTGGTCGGCGCCATGGCCGTCCTGATGAAGGATGCGATCAAACCGAATCTCGTCCAGACCATCGAAGGCCAACCGGTCTTCATACACACGGGTCCTTTTGCAAACGTGTCTCACGGGAACAACAGCCTGGTCTCCACGAAGATGGCGCTCAAGCTCGCCAACTACGTCGTCACCGAATCCGGCTTCGCGACGGAGCTCGGCATGGAAAAGTTCTTTGACGTCGTATGCCGTGAAGGCCAGATCAAGCCCAGCGCGGCGGTGATCGTCGTATCGATCAAAGCGCTTAAGTCGCACGCCGGAGAGAATATCGGCGCGCGCAAGGCCCACGACACGTTTCGCGATGGTTTTGCCAATGTCGAGCGCCATATCCAGAACGTCCGCCGCTTTGGCGTGGGCGTCGTCGTCGCGATCAACCGTTTTCCGCAGGACACGGATGACGAGGTGGCGTCGGTCCAGGACTTTTTGCGTTCACAGAAGGTCGAATACGCGGTGCACGAAGGCGTCAAACACGGTGGTAAAGGGGCAGTCGAGCTTACGGAAAAGGTCCTCAAGGTCATCGCCGAGGTCCCGAACCAATTTCAGCCGCTCTACGACCTTTCACTTTCGACCGAAGATAAGATCCATAAGATCACGACGGAGCTTTACGGCGGCGCTGGGGTGACCTATCTCGATCAGGCGAAGACCGATCTCGATATGGTCCACCGCCTCAAACTTGACCATCTGCCGGTGATCATCGCCAAGACGCCGTATTCATTAACGGACGATCACAATCTCAAAGGGGCGCCCACCGGCTGGAAACTGCGGGTGCGCGCCATCCGTCCGGCCACCGGCGCGGGCTTCCTTGTCGTCATCGCCGGCAAGATCATGCTCATGCCGGGCCTGCCCGACAATCCCAATCTCGAGCAAATGGATCTTTCCGACGACGGAGAGGTGAGGGGGTTGTTTTAAATTGAAGAACGATTTCGCGGAAAATTCGATCGCCGCCTATCTCAGCGTGCTCGCGTCTGCGGCGCCGTCTCCCGGCGGCGGCAGTGCGGCGGCCCTCTCTGCGGCCATCGGTGTGGCGCTCATAGAAAAAGTGATCGTCATCAACCTCAAAAAACGCACCGCCACGGCGGAAGAAGAAAAATATCTGCAGGTCATCAGGAGTATCCGCGCGACGCTCTCATCGTTGATCACGAAGGACAAGGAAGTCTTTGAGAAGCTGTCCCGGTTTAAAAAGGAAGACCGCGCAAGCCGCGCCTATCAGAACGCGCTGCGTGAGGCGGCGAAGGTCCCTGTGGAAATTTGTGAGCTGTGCTGCCACGCCGTCGAGATCGGCGCAAAAGAAACAGGGCATACCGGGAAGTGGCTTTATAGCGACCTTCTCGAGGCCGCGCATCTTTTGGAGGCGAGCCTGCATTCAGCGCGCCTGACGGCTGAAAACAACCTCGGCGCTATCCCGGCGCCCGACGAACGGCGCGATCTCGAGCATGTTTTGAAAGTGTGCGAACCCAGATTCGAAGAATACAGGGACTTGATGACCGCTTCGGTCATCCACACGCTCAAGCCTACCGTTATACTGGACGGCAAGGCGCTCGCCGCCGGCTATAGTGAAACGCTTCAGACCGAGATCGCTCGATCCAAAAATGAAAAAAATCCCCTGACGCTTGCGTCATTCCGCATCGGTGACGCAAAGGACGCACTCTTTTATTCCAAATCCATCGCGCGGCTTCTTTCCGCGCTGGATATCCGGCACAAAGAATTCACGTTCGCTGAAAATGCGGACGAGCGTGACATTGTCGGCAAGATCACCGCAGCTAATAACGACCCCTTGATCCACGGAGTTCTCGTTTTTGCGCCTATTCCGCCGCGTTTTCACCAGCCTAACCTTATCAACTCCATCAGTCCCGAAAAGGACGTTGAGGGGAGAGGTATTCTGACGGGTTTCGGAGAGCGCATCGTTTCTCCCACGGCCAACGCGGTCATCACGCTTATCGAATCCACCCAGACGGACATCGCTGGAAAGCATGCGGTCATCATCGGCCACAGCGATCTGGTCGGCAAGCCTGTCTCCATCCTTCTTCTGGACCGGTACGCTACGGTGACCGTGTGCCACATCAAGACCAAGGACCTGGAGGCCCAGGTGCGAAAAGCGGATATTGTTGTCTCCGCGGCCGGAAAGGCGGGGCTCGTGAAAGGAAAATGGATCAAGCCCGGCGCCATTGTCATCGACGTGGGAGAGAATGTCGTGAACGGAAGCGTGGCCGGAGACGTCGAGTTCGATGCGGCTTCCCGGCGGGCATCGCACATCACGCCCGTGCCCGGCGGCGTGGGACCCGTCACGAACGTCATGCTCGTCCGCAACCTGATCAAGCTTCGCGAGATCCAAGAAAAACGCCATGCGCTGTCCCAAGGAAAAAAATAATGGAGATCGTTGAAATCATCAAAAAGAAGGGCTTTGCAGTCACCGCTGAACTTGGGCCCCCGAAAGGGACGAATCTCGACGCTTTTTTAAAACAAGCCGGATTTCTTAAGGGGCATGTGCATGCGGTCAACGTCACGGACGGCCAAGCCGGGATGATGAAACTCGGTTCTATCGCCGCATGCCACAAATTAAAACATTTCGGCATCGAACCCATCATGCAGGTGACCTGCCGCGACCGGAACCGCATCGCCATCCAGTCGGACCTTTTGTCTGCGTCTGTGCTCGGCATCGAGAACGTGCTTGTGTTGACGGGCGACCCGGTCACCATCGGCGACCACCCGTCGGCCAAGCCGGTTTTTGATATCGACGCGGCCGATCTCATCGCGGCTGTCCGCAAACTCGAAACCGGCTTCGACATGACCGGCCACAAGCTCGACGGCTCGCCGAAGTTTTGCGTCGCCGCCGCCATGAATCCCTGCGTCGATGACATCGACACCGAGATCTCAAAGACGCGTAATAAGGTTTCCAAGGGCGCCGAATTTTTTCAGACACAGGGCGTATTCGATGTGGAGCGTTTTAAACGGTTCATCGATCGCTACAAGGCTGAAGGTTTCACAGCCCCGATCCTGGCGGGCATCATTCTCCTTAAGTCGGCCAAAATGGCCAATTTCATGAATGAGAAGATCCCGGGTATCTTTGTGCCGTCCGCCATGATCGCGCGTCTGGAGAAGGCGTCCGACGCCAAGGCTGAGTGCGTCCAGATCGCAGTCGAAACCATCCTGGAAATCCGCCCTCTCGTGCAAGGTTTCCATATTATGTCTATCGGATGGGAAGAACTTGTCCCTGAGATCGTCTCCCAGGCGGGTCTAAAGCCCCTCTAAAACGGCTAATCGGACCCTTTCAATAAGTCCTGTTTGCGTATATAATGATCGGCTAGCTCATTAAATGGACCCCTTATGAATATACGTAACTTCATTGACAGTAAGCAGAAGAGTTACAAATGGGCCATGCTTACGGCCTATGATTTTCCAACGGCCGAGCTCGTCGAACGGGCGGGGGCTGATCTTATCCTTGTGGGGGATTCCCTGGGGATGGTCGTCCTGGGATATTCATCCACCCGGCCGGTTACGATGGATGAAATGGTGCACCACGCGAAGGCCGTCCGCCGCGGAGCGTTGAAGACGCCCGTGATCGGCGATCTGCCGTTTTTGGGTGTGAAAAAAGGACCCAGGCAGGCCCTTGCATCAGCTCGGCGTTTCATTGACGAGGCCGGCTGCGACGCGGTGAAGCTGGAGTGGTCTGAAAATGCCGTTCGCACGGCCAGGCTTTTGCGCAAGAACCGTATTCAAGTGATGGGGCACGTAGGATTGACGCCCCAGACTGTCACCGATAAAAAGGGCTATAAAGTTCAAGGAAGGACCGCTGCGGACGCACAGCGCATTCTCGATGAGGCGAAGGCGTTTGAGGATGCGGGCTGTTTTTCGGTGCTCCTCGAGTGTGTCCCTTCCAACGTTGCGGCTGCCGTCACACGCGCACTCCGGGTGCCGACGATCGGTATCGGCGCGGGGCCGGCCGTCGATGGCCAGGTGCTCGTTTTTCACGACGTGGCGGGACTTTTTACGCGTTTCGTGCCGCGCTTCGTCAAGCATTATGCGCATCTGGCAAAGCCGATGGAACACGCGGCCGGCGCTTACGTGAAAGAAGTCCGGTCAGGGCGCTTTCCGGCGAAGAGGCACGAATTTTCGATGGACCGTGAAGAACGCCGTCTTTTCGAGGAGAATCTGAAGAAATGAAGAAGATCAAGGCGCTCGGCATGATTTCCGGCGGGCTCGACTCGACGCTGGCCACCAAAGTGCTGATCGACCAAGGCATCGAGGTCGAGGGCGTAAATTTTTCAACGGGTTTCTGCATCACCGAACACACGCGCAATTTCAAAGACGAGAAAAAAGCGCCGCTGCGTCCCAACGAAGCGCTGCGTCTGGCCGGTGACCTTAAATTCAAGATGCACATCATCGACGTGTCGGCCGATTATTTGCCGGTGGTCCTTAAGCCGAAATACGGCTACGGCGCGAATCTGAACCCCTGTATCGATTGCCGCATCTTTATGTTCAAGCGCATGCGCAAGCTCATGGACGAGTTTGGCGCGCAGTTTATGTACACCGGCGAAGTTCTCGGGCAGCGGCCTATGTCCCAGCACCGCGAAGCGATGAAAGCCATTGAAATAGACAGCGGCCTCACGGGTCTTGTTCTGCGTCCGTTGTCCGCAGGCCTCTTGGATCCGACCATCCCTGAGGTGAAGGGGTGGGTGGACCGCGCCAAACTTTTATGCATCACCGGACGCTCGCGTAAGCCGCAAATGGAACTGGCCCAGAGCACGGGCCTTGAGGATTACCCGCAGCCTGCCGGCGGCTGCTGCTATTTGACGGATCCGCAGTACGCGAAGAAGCTCCAGGACTTCTTTGACAACAATGACCCCGCTGGTTTGGCGCAGGAGACGGTGATCATGCTGAAGGTGGGGCGCCATTTCCGCCTCTCCCAGAACATCAAAGTCATCGTCGGGCGCAACGAACGTGAAAACAACTTCTTAAAGGCGTACGAGCGCGGACGCCACGCGTTCTTTATCCCCGACATCCCTTCCGCTCACATGCTCGCCGAGATCAAGGGTGAGCCCAGCGAAGACGATCTCGGCCGCCTGGCTTCGATCGCGGCGCGGTATTCCGACGCCTCGAGCGGCGCGCGCGTGGCCGTGTTCCACCGATTCGGCGCGACTGAAGAGGTGATCGAGACGCCCGCCATCACCGAAACAGATCTCGAGCGCTGGAGACTATAATGTCCTTTTTTCCTGTCGTCTTCGCCGGTTATCTCACGAGTCTCGCGTTGTATTTTACGCACTTTGAATTTCAGAAACCCCAGGCGTTGGCGATCGCCAAGAAGATGATAGCCCTTACGGTCGTGATACATGCCGGTTCACTGGTTTGGATCTATGTCCAGGGCGGAGCCGGAGCGGTGACAGGCCGGCCGGAATACCTGATCGCGCTTCTGGCAGTACTGGCCTCGATCCTGATGGAATGGATTGGCCGCGCCGGCTCGCTCATGATCTTTTCGCTTCCACTGGTGCTTCTTATTTCTCTCCTTGGTTTTCTTCGCACCGGCCATCCCGTGACCGGCGAGGATCCGCGTTGGCTATGGCTTCATGTGGGAGCGATCCTGACCGGTATCGTAAGCCTTCTCATGGCGGTCGCCTGCGCGTTCATGTACCTTCTTCAGTCCTATCAGTTGAAATCCAAGCACCTCGGCAACGCGTTCCTGCGCCTGCCTTCGCTCAATACGCTGGAGAGGCTCCATTTCCGCACGCTCTGCGGAGGGGTGATCTTCTTTTCGCTCGGCATCCTGACCGGTCTTTTTTGGGCTCAGGATCTGCGCGGGCTGGGGCAGGTCTTCCATGACCCGAAAGTCATCCTATCTTTTACGACGTGCTTTCTGTATTGGGTCATTCTCGGTTTTCATCTGAGTCCGCTCCGGCGCGGGCAGAAGATCGCGGCCGGAACAGCGCTTGTTTTCGTACTGCTGCTCCTGACGATCGTGAGCACGCATATGTCTTCTACGGCGCTGCACCGGGGGTTATGACGATGGAAGTCATGGTGCTCGGCCTCAATCACAAGACTGCCCCGGTCGATATCCGAGAGAAGCTGAGCATACCGGCCCACAAGAGCCAGGAGATCCTGAAAGATCTCGAGCGGCGCGGTATTTTTAAGGAGCGCCTTCTTTTGTCGACCTGCAACCGTACTGAAATTTACGGAGCGGGGGAGAGCGTCGCGGATTGTGTGGAGGGAGCCAAGCGCTTTCTCAGCGATTATTCAGACCTCGATATTTCTGTTTTTAACGATAAATTGTACGTGCTGAAACAGGAACAGTCGGTCGAGCATCTTTTTTCCGTGGCGGCGGGCCTTGATTCGATGGTGCTCGGCGAAACGGAGATCATCGGCCAGGTGAAGGGCGCCTATCTCGCGGCGCAAGGCAGCCAGCAGACCGGCAAAGTGCTGAACGCGCTCTTCCAGCGCTCGCTTCGGGTGGCCAAGAACGTCCGGACGAACACGGCGATCGGCACAGGCCGCGTCAGCGTCGCCTCCGTGGCCGTTGAACTTGCCGAAAAGATATTTGAATCTTTAAAGGGCGTGCGCGTCATGGTGTTGGGCACCGGAGACATGTCCTCGCAGGTCGCGAAGGCCATGATCTCTAAAGGGGCCTGGTCGACGATCGTCCCGAGCCGCCATCACGACCGCGCGCAGATGCTCGCCACGGAGCTCGGCGGCGCGGCCGTCCATTACGATGATTACGAGGCCCGTATGAGCGAGGTGGACGTGTTGATCGCCTCGACACTGGCTCCGACGACGCTTGTGCATACCGAACAGGTCCGCGCGTGGATGAAGACGCGCCACGGCAAGCCTCTCTTCATGATCGACATCGCCGTGCCCCGCAATATCGAGGCTTCCGCAGGCGGTGTTGACAACGCCTACCTTTACAATGTCGACGATCTTCAGAACATCGCGGGCCACAACATGGCCCACCGCGAAAGCCAGCTTGAGGAATGCTTCGGGCTTGTCCGCCGGCAAACGCGGGCGTTCATGGACTGGCTTCTTAAGGAATTTCATTGATCCGCATCGGAACACGCGGCAGCGCCCTCGCGCTCGCGCAGTCGAAGGGCATTCTCCGGCGCCTTCGCCGCCGCTGGCCTTCGGAACGGTTCTCGCTCGTCATTGTCAAAACGACCGGCGACGAATTCCAGGGTGTCGAACTTTTCAAAAAGACGAACATCGGCGTATTTACCAAAGCGATCGAGGAAAAACTTCTCTCCGGCGAGATCGACGCCGCTGTGCACAGCCTGAAGGATCTTCCGACCGACCTCGCCGGCGGTCTTGCGCTCGCCGCTGTGCCCAAGCGTCTCGACCCGTGCGACGTGCTTATTTCACGTAAACGCTGGACGCTCAGATCCATCCCCGCGCGATCCGTCGTCGGCACCGGGAGCCCGCGCCGCAAGTCTCAGATGGCCTTTCTCCGTCCGGACCTTATCTTGAAAGACATGCGCGGCAACCTCGATACACGCATCAGAAAAGTGCTCAAAAAGGAATACGACGCCGTGATCGTCGCCGACGCGGGTCTTCGGCGTCTTGGAAAATATCGCCGCTATGCCGTGCCGATCTCTTCCGAGCTGCTGCTGCCTGCCGTCGGGCAAGCCGCGCTGGCCCTTCAGGTGCGCTCCAATGATCCGCGCTCACTCAGACTGTTTCGTGCGCTCAACCATACCGTCTCGGAGTTGGAAGTGAAAGCCGAGCGGGCTCTTCTTAGATCGCTTCACGGCGGCTGCCGCGTTCCGGTGGGCGTCCTTTCACACGCAAAAGGTAATAGACTTTGTCTTCGGGCGGTTGTTTTTTCGGTCAAAAACACCGCGCGCGTTTCCGGCGAATCCACCGGGGCATTGAAGGACGCGGAAGCGCTGGGCCGGAAGCTCGGCGCGATCCTGCTCAAAAAAGGCGCCGGGCGTTTTTTAAAAGAGGCGCGGGCATGACCCCACCACTTGCTCGTAACGATCGCGAAGCGATCGGCCACGCACGCGGCCGAACAAGTGGTGGGGTGAAAGGTAAAGTCTATCTTGCGGGCGCAGGCCCCGGAGATCCGGGGCTTCTGACCGTGAAGGCAATGAACGTCCTCGGCCGGGCCGACCTTGTCGTGTACGATTTTCTCGCGAACCGTGAACACTTGCGTTATGCGAAACCGGGAGCCAAGACGGTCTGTGTGGGCAAGCGCTTCCGTTTCCGCGGGTTCAATCAGGACAAGATCAACAAGCTTATCCTTTCTGAAGCGCGCAGAGGCAAGGTCGTTGTGCGGCTCAAGGGCGGAGACCCCTATCTATTCGGCCGGGGCGGCGAAGAAGCTTTGTATCTGTACCGGCACGGCATCCCGTTTGAGGTCATTCCCGGCGTTACGAGCGCCACGGCCTGCGCCGCGTATGCGGGCATCCCGCTCACGCACCGTGATCATAATGCCGCGGTGACGTTTTTGACGGGACACCGCGCGGGTGACAGCGACCTCGACACCGTCGATTGGAGACATATCGTCGGGGTGGGCGGCACCCTCGTGATCTACATGGGTTTCTACAACCTTAAAAAAATTTCGCGCCGCCTTATTGCCGAAGGAATGCCCGCCTCTACAAAAGTTTCGGTGATCGAGTGGGGCACGCTACCGCGCCAGCGCTCCTGCGACGGCACGCTCAAAGACATCTCGCGGCGCGTCAAGGAAAAGCATCTCGCAGCGCCGTGCATCATCATCGTCGGCGAGGTCGTGTCGTTTCGCCGTCAGCTCAACTGGTTCGAGCGTCTGCCGCTTTTTGGAAAACGCATCGTGGTGACGCGGGCTTCGGATAAAGCCGGCCGTCTTTTTGAACTCTTGTCCGAGATGGGCGCCGATGTGATAGAATTTCCCACGATCGAAGTCCATCCCCCGGAGAGCGCCGGCGCGCTCGATAAGGCGCTTGCGGGGATCTCCGGTTACGACTGGGTCGTTTTCACAAGCACGTATGGCTGCAGCGCATTTTTCAGACGTCTCAAGGCGCTGAAAAAAGACGCGAGGGCGTTGTTCGGGGTCCGGTTCGCCTGCGTGGGACCTGATACGGCCGCCGCGCTCCTTCATCAGGGTATTGCGGCTGATCTGGCGCCGCAGAAATTTGAATCCAAAGCGCTGGTGGATGAATTCGCCCGTCGTTTCAAGACCTTGAAGGGCGTGCGGATCTTGATCCCCAGGCCCGATATTGCGCCGCCTGGCCTGGAAGAGGGGCTGATGAAGCTGGGCGCGGCGGTGACGCGCGTCACCGCGTACCGCACGCGGCCGCCGAAGTCCGTGGACGCAGCGCTCAAGGAAAAATTGCGCACCGGTTCCGTCGATTTTGTCACGTTCACGAGCGCTTCGACGGCGGTCAATTTCGCGAAGATCCTGGGTGTTGCGAAAAGCAAGGCCATTTCGCGCCGTGCGGCATTTGTAAGTATCGGACCCGTGACTTCCGCCGCGTTGAAAAAGCAGGGTCTTCGCATCGCGTGTGAAGCCCGGGTGTCCACGATCGACGGGCTTGTGGCGGCGCTCAAAAATTACGCCGAAAGGAAAAGAAAATGAAACATCCCAGCGTTCGTCTGCGGCGTCTTCGCGAAAACGCGAAGCTGCGCTCGTTCCTCAGCGAGCATCGTCTCGATAAACAGGACCTGATCCAGCCGATCTTTGTGAAAGAGGGGATCGCACGGCCCGTGGAGATCACGTCGATGCCCGGCCAGTTCCAGTTCCCGCTGCGAGAGGCCGTCGAAGAGGCGCTCCGCGTCGAATCACTCGGCGTCGGTGCGGTGATCCTCTTCGGCATTCCCGCCAAAAAGGATCTCAAGGCCCGGGAGGCGTTCGCCAGGACCGGTATCGTCCAGAAAGCCGTTTCCCGGATCAAGAAAAAACGCAGAGACCTTATCGTGATGACGGATGTCTGTCTCTGCGAATACATGAGCCATGGCCACTGCGGCCACGTTAAAAACGGAAAAATTTTAAACGACCCCACGCTTGCGACGCTTGCGCGTACGGCCGTGTCGCATGCCCGCGCCGGGGCCGATGTGATCGCGCCTTCCGACATGATGGACGGCCGGGTCGCCGCCGTCCGGAAGGCGCTCGACAAGGCTGGTTTTGAACACACCCCTATTTTATCGTACGCCGTGAAGTACGCCTCGTCGTTCTACGCGCCGTTCCGCGAGGCCGCCGAAAGCGCTCCTGCGTTCGGTGACCGCGGCAGCTACCAGATGAACCCCGCCAACGCCAACGAAGCCATCCGTGAAGCCGCTGTGGACCTGGAGGAAGGCGCGGACATGCTGCTCGTGAAGCCTGCGCTGGCCTACGGGGACATCCTTCGCCGTCTCAAGGAGAAATTCTCCTGCCCGATCGGCGCGTACAGCGTCAGCGGAGAGTATTCCATGATCAAAGCGGCTGCGCAGAGAGGGTGGATCGACGAAAAGCGCGTCGTTCTCGAAACGCATCTTTCCATGAAGCGCGCCGGTGCGGGATTTATCGCCACTTACTGGGCCAAGGAGCTTGCCAAATGGATCCGTTGAAAAAAGCCTGGAAAGAGGCCAGTGAATATTTTGCCGGGGGCGTCAATAGCCCCGTCCGGGCGTTTCGCGCCGTCGGAGGCGACCCGGTCCTCATGGAACGCGGGTCCGGCCCCTATCTTTACGACGTGGCCGGAAAACGGTACGTTGATCATTGTCTTTCGTGGGGAGCCATTCTTCTAGGCCACGCTCACGAAGCCACTGTCCGCGCCATCCGGGAGCAAGCCGCATTGGGCACGAGCTTTGGGACCGCCACCCCCTACGAAACCCTGCTTGCCAAGCAGATCCGTAAGGCCTTTCCTGTGATGGAGCGCATGCGTTTTACGAGTTCGGGCACCGAAGCGGCGATGAGCGCGATCCGCCTCGCGCGCGGCGTGACGGCCCGCAAGCGTATCCTTAAATTTGAAGGTTGCTATCACGGCCACGCCGACGGACTTCTTGTCAAAGCGGGGAGCGGGCTTGCGACGTTCGGCGCCCCGGATTCAGACGGGATCCCGGAGGAGATCGCGGGCCTGACGAGTGTGCTTCCGTACAACGACACGCCGGCGCTCGAAGCTTATTTTAAAAATTTAGGCCGCCAGACGGCTTGCGCGATCATCGAACCGGTCGCGGGCAACATGGGTGTCGTTCCAGCGGACAAGCGATTTCTCGCGACATTGCGCACCCTCACACGCCGTCACGGGGCGATGCTTATCCTTGACGAAGTCATCACGGGATTCCGCGTGACGTACGGGGGAGCGCAGCACCTGTACGGCGTCGAACCGGATCTGACGGTGCTCGGCAAGGTGATCGGCGGTGGCTTGCCGGTGGGCGCTTTCGGGGGCAAAAAAACTTTCATGGACGCGCTTTCGCCGGTCGGCAAGGTCTATCAGGCTGGGACCCTTTCAGGGAACCCGATCTCGATGGCCGCGGGCTTAAGCGTGCTTTCGCGCGTCAACAGGAAATTTTATGAAAACTTGAACGCCCGTACCACGGCATTTCTGAAAGAGGCGCTGAGCGCGCTCGCCAAGCGGGGGAACCGCACCTCGATCGCGTCCGTCGGGGCCATGTTCACACTCTTCTTTAGCGCTCAACCGCCGCGCAATTTCACCGAAGCCTGCGCGCAGGACAAGAAGGCTTTTGCGCGTTTCTTCCGGAAGATGCTCGCCGCCGGGGTTTATGTGCCTCCGTCGGCGTTTGAGGCATGGTTTGTGAGCGCCGCCCACGGCCCATCCGAGCTTGAAGCCACTCTTAAAGCGCTTCGCAAAGCATGACCCCACCACCCTTGCGCAAATGCAGCTACGGTGGTGGGGTGACCGCGCAGAAACCGCTTTACCTGAAAGGCTTGTAAAGGCTAGAATCTGAGCATGACGACCGTAAAACAATCTCTCAACGACATTTATGCGCCTATCGGCGAGGATTTGAAGGCGTTTTCATCGGTGCTCCGTAAGGAGCTTAAGTCCGACGATGCGCTCATCCATGACATTCACGAGCACCTGCTCAAGATGTCGGGGAAGTTCCTGCGTCCGGCGCTCACGCTTCTGGCGGGCCGTATCGAGACCGACGGAAGTCAAAAGGCTGCGCGTCTGGCCGCCGCCATCGAGCTCATCCACACGGCCACGCTCGTCCACGACGACGTGATCGACGACTCGGAGCTCCGCCGCAATCAGCCTTCGGTTTATTACAAGTGGGGCCGGGAGATATCCATCGTTTCGGGCGATTATCTATACGCCAAGGCGTTCCTTCTTTTAGCCGGTCTCGAGGACATATGGGTCAACCGCGCATTCGCGCAGTGCGCTCACGTCATTTGTGAAGGAGAAATGAAGCAGATCGAGAAACGCAGCGACTTTTTGATGGAAGACAGCGAGTATTTCAGTATCATCCATCGGAAAACGGCGGCGCTCTTTCAGGCGGCCTGCACGGGAGGCGCTTATTTCTCAGGCGCGCCCGTCGATGTGATCGAGTGTCTGGGCAGCTACGGGTACGGTCTCGGCATGGCATTCCAGATCGTCGATGATTGCATGGATCTGACGGCCGACACGCAGAGCCTTGGCAAGGCCGCCGGTCTCGACGTTTACAAGAACGACGTCACGCTGCCGCTTCTTTACCATTTTCGGGGCCTCACGGAGGCCGAACGCAAGGCCCTTGCGCGGGAAATGCAGGACGGCGCTCCGGGTCTCTTTGATAAGATCCGCCGTCTTACGGTCGAAAGCAAGTCTATCGAGAAAGCGCTCGACCGCGCCCGTATTTTCGCAGACGAAGCGGTCGCCGCGCTGGCCCCCGTCAAGCCTTCGCCGTACAAGGAAAGCCTTATTCAGCTTGCACATTATTGCCTCGACCGCGCCCGTTAATAAGGGCATGCTCGTTGACAGCCCGGGCCCTTCGAGTTATCATACCCACTCACTGATCTTCACCTAATTTCCGGAGCGTCCATGTTCGGTATAGGCCTTTCTGAGCTTCTCGTCATTCTCCTGGTCTGCATGCTTCTTTTCGGGGCCAACCGCCTTCCGGAGATCGGGAAGAGCCTCGGCGAGGGCATCCGTGAATTCAAGCGCGCCGTGAAGGACGCGGCCGACGACACCCCGAAGTCCAAAGACAGCGACAAAAAATAAACTTTAGCCGCCCTTTTGATCCTTCACCCCAAGTGAAAGGTCAAAAGGGCGTTCCTATTAGAGGAAACCCATGAAGGGCAAACGCGCAAGGATCGTCGTGGCGCTTTCGGGTGGAGTGGACAGCGCCGTCTGCGCGCATTTATTGCGTGAACAGGGGCACGACCTCATCGGCGTGACCATCAAGACCTGGTCCAGCGACGAGTGCCGCGACGAGAAATCGAAGGGTTGCTGCTCCATCCGCGACATCGACGACGCCCGCTCGGTGGCGCGGAAGCTGGATATTCCGTACTACGTCATGGACCTCTCAAGCGACTTTAAGATCGACGTGATCGACTACTTCGTCGATGAATACCTCAAGGGGCGCACCCCAAACCCTTGCATCGAGTGCAACCGCCACATCAAATTCGGCATTCTTCTCGACAAGGCCCGCGAGCTCGGAGCCGAATATGTTGCGACCGGACACTACGCCCGCAAAGGCTACGACGAAGCGCAGGGCCGCTGGTACGTGCGCGAGGCGGCGGATCCGTCGAAAGACCAGACCTATGTGCTGTTTGGCCAGACGCAAGAGCAGCTTGCGCACACGCTTCTGCCCGTCGGCGAACTCACTAAAACGGAAGTCCGCGCCATCGCCGAAAAACTCGGCCTGCGCGTCCACGACAAGCCTGACAGTCAGGAAATTTGTTTTGTGAAGAAAGATTACGGCGCGTTCGTGCGCGAAGCGGCGCCCGACCGCTTACCTGGCGAAGGGAATTTTGTGGATGGGGAAGGACGCGTGATGGGCACGCACGCCGGAAGCCATCTGTTTACCGTGGGGCAGAGAAAGCGCATCGGCCTGACGCATATCCGGCCCTATTTCGTCACCGCTGTCGACGCCCGGACCAACACCGTCACGGTCGGACGCGAAGAAGACCTCTATGCGGGCGGCATGCGTGTCCGGCGCGTGAATTGGCTTCTCAATGCCCGGACCGGTCCCATCGAGGTGAAGATCCGCTCACGCCACGAGAAGACTCCGGCCGAGATCGTTGACGCGGACGGCTCTAACGCGACAGTGCGCTTCAATATCCGGCAGAAGGCCGTCACCCCCGGACAGGCCGCCGTGTTCTACGAGGGCGACAGGGTGATGGGCGGCGGTTGGATCGAAAGCGCTTCCGGCTATTGAATATCTCGAGGCTTCCCTGTAAGATAACAGTTCACTTTCGCCGGTGTAGCTCAGTGGTAGAGCGCGGGACTCATAAGCCCAAGGCCGTAGGTTCAATTCCTACCACCGGCATTTATATTAAGTAGGAATTGAAGAGAGTTGAGGCGATTGCCCGACCTGGAGCGTAGCAAGCTGAGCCGCTGGAGGCGGCGAAGGCTCGCGGAACGGAAGGCGGCGATCCCTACCACCGGCATTAAAATATGGACGTGGTTTGACATTACCGCCCCAGTTGGTATAATCTTTCATCATTAATCGTACTTAACCGGAGCCTAACATGAAAAAGTCTGCGTTACTGATTTTGAGCCTCGGGTTTGCTCTTGTTTCGCACAACGCTTTTTGCGCCGACGAAACCGCACCTCCCGCTGTCGTGGAGTCAGCTCCGGTCGCAACGGAAGCAAAAACGCCTGCCGTTGACGTCGTGGCAGCCACTCCTGTCGCTGAAACAGCTCCTGCGGCGGCGGAAGTTGCCGAACCCGCTCCGCTGGCCGAAACGTTGCCTGCTGTTCCCGCGGTCGACAATCTCGAGTTTATCTCGGGCGAAGTCAGTGCGATCGATCCGGCGGCCAAGACGGTCACGGTCAAGCTTTACGGTGAGGCCGAGAATGCGGCCACCGATAAGCTTGTCACGATCACGCTTGACGACACCACAGACATCACCGACGGCGAGAAGGACCGCGAGCTTAAGACCCTTACGCCCGGGACCGAAGTGGATGTCGAGTACGATCCGGCCACGAAAAAAGCCACCTACATTTTCGTTTATTGACGCTCTCCTGAACCCCCTTAAAACGCGGACGGACCTGTTTTTGGTCCGTCCGTGTTTTATTCAGCCAAGGACACAGGTTTTTTATTTTGTCCGAGGACTGATGCGCAGAATTTTTCAACGGATCGCTTAGCCATGGCTCACCGGTCCGCCACCAAAGAGCTTTTGGAACGCGTAGAAGCGGCCAATCGTCGCTCAGGATTCTTCCGCAAAGGGACCGCGGTTCTCGTCGCCTTGTCGGGCGGACCCGATTCGGTCGCGCTTCTGGCGGCCCTATCCATCCTTCGTAAAAAATACGCACTGACGCTTCACGCGGCGCACATGGACCACGGGCTTTCGCGCGCAGCCGCTGCTCATCGCCGCCATGCGGCGGCGGCCGCCGAACGCTTCGGCGCCTCTTTTCATTTCAAGAAAACGGACGTCGCCGCGCTGGCCCGGCGTCAACATCGCTCCATCGAGGAAGCGGGAAGGATCGCGCGTTATGATTTTCTGTTGGATGTCGCCCGGAAGACGGGCGTTTCGGCCATCGCGACAGGACACACGCTCGACGACCAGGCGGAGACGGTGCTCCTGCGCCTTTTACGCGGCACGGGGCCCAAGGGTCTTGCCGGTATCCGCCCCCGGCGCGACGAGCGGGGCGTGCCTGTCATCAGGCCTTTTTTAAACGTGGAAAAGAAAACGCTTCTTTCGTTCCTCCGCGAAAATAAGATCCAGTTCAGCGTCGACCCGACCAACCGCTCCGCTGATTTCACCCGCAACCGCATCCGCCACGGCCTCGTGCCGTATTTGGAAAAGAATTTCAATCCGCGCACCAAGCATGCGCTGGCGTCCCTGGCGGATGCTTGCGCCGAAACGCAGGATGCCGTTGAAAAGACCGCCGACAGCGTGTGGCGGCGCGCGGCGTCGAAGGGGAGAGGGTCCGTTTCTTTTCGTGTGACGGCGCTCAAGAAACTTCATCCGGCGGTCCTGAGCGAGCTTCTCTTTAAGGCGGCGGGGGAGGTTTCCGGAGCCCCTCGCCTTTCACGTGCGCATGTCGAATCCCTGAAAGCGCTGATCGCCTCCCCCGAGCAGGAGCTTGAGACGCACCTGCCGCACGGGATGAAAGTTCGTAAAGCCGGAGGTGTTTTGCGGATCGCCCTTCATGTAATACCAAAATGATAATGTCCTCTTTGACCAAAATAGAATTGTCCGGTCAAAGACAAGCTATCATGACCCTCCAAGGAGGGCCTCGTGATGACAGAGGACATTATCCCGATGAGTTTAAAAGAACTTAAGCGT
>ORMF010395603.1_pt1 | contig 19493 bp, 19 predicted proteins | sample 1779871 | NCBI WGS metagenome assembly ORMF01 (sample SAMEA104232316, study PRJEB22302) | groundwater metagenome | biome: forest; feature: aquifer; material: groundwater | place: USA | collected 2011-08-07 | depth 5.4 m | reverse complement strand
TGCGCTACGACGACCAGTACAAGTCGTTCAACAGTCATCTCGACCTGACGCCGGTGCCGCGTCTGCGTGAGCTGATCAATCCGACCGTACGGGGCGATCACAACAACTTCGGCCCGCGGCTCGGGGTTGCGTGGGACATCGGGGCGAATGGGCAGTCGGTGGTGCGTGCGGCCTACGGCACGTATTACCAGTACGTCATGCAGGGCGGACTGCGGCCCGAGCTGACGGCGCTGCGGCAGACCAGCGTCGTCATCCGCAATCCCACGTATCCGGATCCGTATGGCGGGCGCTCTCCGGAGTCGTTTGCCTCGACGGCGCCGCCGAACGTCAGCATCGTGGACGACGCGCTCGAGAACGCGCGGGCGCGGTCGCTGACGCTCGGCTACTCACAGGAGCTGAGGGCCAACCTGGCGGTTCACGTCGACGGCATCCATTCGAACGTCGATACGATGACCCAGACGGCCAACATCAACACGCCGGTCACGCCGACCGGGGCCCGGCCGTTGGCGACATGGGGGCGTATCGTCAGGCTGCAGTCGGGCGCCGAGCACGAGTATCGGGCGATGTTCGCGCGGCTCGAGAAGCGGTACGCAAACCGGCATCAGTATCTGCTGTCATACACGCTCTCGAAGCAGCAGAACACCGGCGCGGGGACGCAGCCCGCCATCACCGACTTCTACAACCCTGGACTCGATTGGGGTCCCGGGAGCAGCGACCGGCGCCACAGTTTCGTAGCCAGTGGCTCGGTGCTGCTGCCGTACGACCTCAACGTCGGCGCCGTGTGGACGCTGCGCTCGACGATGCCGTTCAGCGCGCGGGCGGGACGCGACCTGAACAACGACGGCGCGGCCGGCACCGACTACGTCCCTGGCACCACCCGAAACATGGGCAATCGGGATACTGCGACGATGCTCGCGGCGGTCAACGCGTGGCGGGCACAGAACGGCCGGGCTCCGATCTTGGAGGCGAATCTCCATTCGAACGAGTACAACCGCTTCGATGTCCGGGCCAGCAAGGCGATTGCGCTGGGCGATCGGAGGGTCGAGTTCATCGCCCAGGTGTTCAATCTGTTTGGACGCGACAACCTGGGAATCATAGAGGCGGGTTGGCAGGAGAACGCGCTGTCCGATGCGTTCGGCCAGATTCTGACCGTGCAGCCACGGCGACAGGCAGAGCTGGCGGTCCGCTTCACGTTCTGAAGTGGTCGTCATCGGATCTGCAGCCGCCCCTGCGCGCGGCGGCTGCAGGTCATTCAAGGAGATGAGCATGGCGCACCCGGTTTCGAGCTGGATGCTGCGAGTGAGCGTCCTCATTGTTGCGATCGTCGTTCTCTTTCTCTCTGGACTGTCGAGGCCAGCCATCGGCCAGTCCTCCGCTCCTTTTGCGACCCCTCCGCCGGGATCGCCGCCCGCGAAGATACGACCGTATGGTGAGTTTGCAGGCTGCCCGGAGGAGCCCGCGCTTTTCCACCGCTGCGCGATGGAAAAGGCCAAGACATTCAACCCGCCGCGAACTCCGGATGGAAAACCGGACTTTCAGGGCTATTGGGTCCGTATCGGCATTCGCAACTCGGAGAACATCGAAGAGCATCCGGCAACGATGGATGGTTCCGGGGGGAGAAGCTCGATCGTCGATCCGGCGGATGGCAGACTTCCCTACCAGCCGTGGGCGGCTGCCAAGCGAGATGCCGCCTTCGCGACATACCTCGATGCGGCGCAGTTTTGCCTCCCGCACGGGTCCCCACGATTTGCGTATGGGGGCACGAAGCTCGTCGTACAGACTCCTGGTCATGTGTTCATGCTCAACGACTACGCCGATACCTACCGGATTATCCCGACGGACGGACGTCCACACATCGGCAAAGACATCAAACTCTGGGAAGGCGATGTGCGCGGCCGGTGGGAGGGGAACACGCTGGTCCTGGACGTGACCAATCAGTTAGGGATGAGCCCCATCGATCATGTCGAAAATTTCGTCAGCGAATACGCGCATGTCGTCGAACGCCTGACGATGATTGACAAGGACGTCATTCATTACGCGGCGACGATCGACGATCCCAAGGTTTTCACGCGGCCATGGACCATGGCGTTCGGCTGGCGGCGAAATACGAACCCCAGATATGAGATGTGGGAGCAGGGGTGCTGGGAGGGTGTGCAGTCGTCCTTGAAGTATACCCACGACGGGCGCAAGCGTTATCCAGGCGCTTTTGCAAAATGAGGGGGCCAGCATGACAAAGCCGGTGGTAGGTACCACGATTGCCGTACTGGTGCTGCTTGGAGCTGGGTGGCTCTCGACCAGAGTGCCCGCTCAGGTCCCGGCGACGGCGCCAGGATCTCTGCCCCGCACTGCCGATGGCAAGCCAGACTTCTCGGGCATCTGGCAGGTCCTGAACACGGCCGCCTGGAATATTCAGGATCACCAGGCTGAGAAGGGTGTCCCCGCAGGCCAGGGCGTTGTCGAAGGAAACGAGATCCCGTACCTGCCCTCGGCGTTGCCGAAAAGGAATGAGAACTTCAAGAGCCGTGTGACCGCAGACCCGGAGACGAAGTGCTTTCAGCCCGGCATACCGCGCATCATGTACATGCCGTATCCGTTTCAGATTGTCCAGACGCCAACCTACATCGCCTTCCTGTTCGAGTATGTCCATACGACTCGTCATATCTACTTGAATGCTGAGCATCCGCCAGGCCCGATCGAGTGGGCGTTGGGTGATTCCCGTGCGCGCTGGGAAGGAGACACGCTCGTCGCCGACGTCATTCACTTCAATAACGAGACGTGGTTCGATCGGACGGGAAATTTCCACAGTGAGGAAATGCATCTGGTCGAGCGTTACACACTGCTCGATCGCGATCACATCAGCTACGAAGTCACTATCGAGGACCCGAAGGTCTTTTCAAGGCCATGGAAGATGAGCATGCCGCTCTACCGACGGATTGAGCAGAAGATCCAGATCCTGGACTACGTCTGTCAGTCTTTTGACTCTTGAGCACGAGGAGGCAGTCCGATGAGGAAATTCTGGATGGCGGTTATCGGCTTCGGGCTGTGCTGGGCCGCAGCGCCAGCCTCAGCACATCATTCGTTCGCCGCGGAATTCGACGTCAACAAGCCGATCAGCCTGAAGGGTACCCTGACCAGACTCGAATGGGTCAACCCGCACGGCTGGTTCCACATCGACGTCAAGAGGCCGGACGGGAAGGTCGAGAGCTGGGCCATTGAAGCCAGTGGCGCGACGGCATTGTTGCGCGCCGGCGTGCGAAGGACCGACTTCGTCGTTGGAATCGAACTGACAGTGGAAGGATACCGGGCAACGAACGGGAGCAACACCGCTGCCGGTCGAACGGTCAAGACCGCCGACGGGCGAAACTTCTTCGTCGCAGGCCAGCAGGCCGGAGGGCCGCCGCAATGACGAAGAGAGGCGTCTTGTTCTGCGTCGTGACAGTTGTGGTGAGCGCTGTGCTCATCTCGGCGCAGCCGCGCCTCGCGAAGACTCTTGATATCTACGTTGTCGACGTCGAAGGCGGCAACGCGACGCTCGTCGTATCGCCCTCCGGAGAGTCGCTGCTCATCGATACGGGTAACGGCGGGGCGGGCGCACCGCGGGATGCCGGGCGAATCATCGAGGCCGCCAAGGACGCCGGTGTCACGCAGATCGATCACCTGATCACTACGCACTGGCACGGCGATCACTACGGCGGCCTCGCCGAACTCGCCTCGCGCATTCCGATTCGCCACTTCATCGACCATGGGCCGACCGTACAGAAGAACGAAGCGACCGAGACGTTCCTGCGGACAACCTATCCGGAGCTTTACGCAAAGGCGAAGCATACGGTGGTAAAACCCGGTGACACGATTCCCGTTGCCGGTCTCGGTGTGAGGGTGGTGACGTCCAACGGTGAAGTCATCCGCGCACCGCTCGCGGGCGCCGGCAGGCCGAATCCATTGTGCGGGCACCCCGTACCGGTCACTGCCGTTCCCGAGGATCCTGAATCGGTGGGCAGCTACATCACTTTTGGCAGGTTTCGCGCGCTCCATCCGGGCGATCTCACGCGGGACAAGGAATACGGGCTGGTGTGTCCAGCCAACCGCATCGGTACGATCGATGTGCTGCTCGGCCTGCATCATGGGCAGGACACCTCGAATTCGGAACCATTCGTCCACGCGCTTCGGCCGAGAGTGGCGATCATGAACAACGGCACTCGCAAAGGTGGATGGCCGGAGGTGATGAAAACTCTGTACACGTCTCCACGGTTCGAGGACCTGTGGCAGATCCATTTCTCACTGCTGAGCGGTCAGGAATACGCCGCGCCGGGGCTCTTTACCGCGAATGGTGTGGACGATCAGCCGACAGCGCTGCCGGTGGCACCGATGCTCCTCCCGCCGCCCGGCTCGAATGCGCCACCTGCGCCAGTCCATAGCGGGCGAGCGTACTGGGTCAAAGTGTCCGCGCTGCAAGACGGGACGTTCACGGTGACGAACGCCCGGAACGGTTTCTCGAAGGAGTACAGGTGAGCCCGACCATGAAGACTCAATCGCTTCTACTGTGCGGCGTATTCGCAGCCCTGCTCGGAATCTCCGCCAAGGCACAAGTGCCGCAGACGGTGCCGTATGACCATATTCACCTGGCGGCGGCAGATCCGGAGAAGGCGTACGACTGGTACGTCACGAATCTGAATGGGCAGGCCGGCGAGAACGCAGGACGGATGATCTTCGAGCGATTCTCGGGTGGCCGACCGTTGCCGCTCCAGCTCATGTTCATCAAGGCGCCGGACGCCGCGCCCAGTGAGGGCGGCGTGATCGATAGCATCGGTTTGTCGTTTCCGGATGTTGCGGCGAAGGTCAGGACACTGGAAGCGGCCGGCGCCAAAGTCGTAGCGCCGGTACGCGAGATGCCCGGACTGTGGAAGCGGGCAGTCGTGGTGGACCCGTTTGGCGTGAAGATCGAGCTGGTCGAAGATCGCAACACTCTGGGGTTCCATCACATCGCGCTGCGCGTGGCGGACCCGGAGGCGACCACACGGTGGTTCCTGTCGGCCTTTGGAGGCGAGCGCGTCAAGCTTGGTGGGCAGCTCGAGGCGCTGCGGTATGGCAAGACGTACGTGCTGGTACTGCAGGGCCAGGGAACGGCGCCGAGTCAGGGGCGCGCGATTGATCATCTCGGCTGGGGGCCGCCGAGCATGGATGGGCTGGCCGCCGATCTCAAGACGAAAGGCGTGACGTTCACCGCCGCGCCGCAGCCAAAGCCGATTCAGTTTGGCCATCGAACGGCCTACGTCGAAGCACCGGGTGGTGTGCGCATCGAGCTCGTCGAACACACGGCGTGCGCGTGGGGTAAGGACTGAGAGCTACCGACGCCGGAAGGGGGCCGGTCTCGCGAACCGTGCGGCGTCGATGGCGACGTTTGGCTGGACCTCACTCAATGCGATGGTGTTCTGTCCGTCCGTCCAGGTGACGACGGTCTTGAAAGGCATCTTGACCCCGGCAACGTCGCGGTAGTCCGCGTAGTCGATCTGCGTCGGCACGGTCCCGACCGCCGTTCTGTTCCACCGCAGGGTCCGCACGAGCAGACCCGACTCGTCGAAATAAAAGTTCACCGGAAGCCCGGCACTGGTGCCCTGGAGGATCTTCACAGGGCGATCGTCGATGGTCGTGGCCCCGACCTGCCATCGGCTGAAGGCGTCCTTGATGCCTGCCGGGAACGACGTCAACGCGTCGAGCCTGGCGCCTTCCAGGTTCCCCGCCGTCAGCGTCATCAACGGCAGCGGCCGCCAACCTTCGGCGACCCACCCGTCGCGACCGTCATATGTCTTGACCGCGTCTCCATCCGGCGCACGGACGATCTGGGTCCGCTGATTCGGAGCTTTGGCTGCGATCTCGATGGGGACGTCGCTGCCGCCGGTGTTGAAGCCGCCATACGTGCCCCTCGCGACGAAGCTCGCGAGGCTCGCGAGCCGCTGCGTCCCGCCAAGCGCCTGGATGTACTTGCTGAAGACCTGATCAGCCGTCGTGTTGCGATCACGAGAAATCGTCATCGCATTGGGATCGTCTACCAGCGCGCTGTACTGCAGCGCGAGACTGGGAACGTCTTCGGGGCTGGGGTTCCCGCGATGGCAGGTGAAACATGTCACACGCGGCCGGCCGCCGAAGTTCGCCTCGTTGAGACCGTTCATCATCGCGATCATCTGGCGCGCCTTCGTGATCAGTGGTGTCGTGATCGCGAACGCGGCCCGATCCGTGTGAATCTCCTCTGAATGGCAGCTGGAACAGTCATAGCCCAGGGAGGCGGAAAACATCCCCATCGCGTCCATGAATTGATCGACGGGAATCCCCTTGAGCACCTGGATGTTCTTGAACACCGTGTCCGACATCTGCGGAGTCTGTGGCGGCGCGGCCTGTGCCGCCGCCGAGACTTCGGCGCGTAAACCGGCTGCCGAGAGGGCAAGACCCAGCCAGCATGCGATCCCCAATCCGATGGCAGCCGAAATAGTTCGACGCACGTCAGGACCTATTGCGCCTGCGCGGCGTCAGGTCCGCCGGGGCCGAAGAGTGGCTTCATGTCGCTCACCTTCATGATCGTCTGCAGCGAACCGCGGCTCTCGACGACCTTGCCGCCGAAGCCTTCGAAGATCACTTTGTCGCCGGCTTTGAGGTCGTTCGGCCCCCATCCCTGCCGCCGGATCGTATTCGGGCTGGTGAGCTCCATGTTCCAGTTGGTCACCTTGCCGTCCGGACCGGTGACGTCGATGTAGATCCGCATGTGCGGGTTGCTCCACGCGACCTCTGTCACAACGCCCGTCAGCTTGACCTTCTTCTTCGCATCGTACTCCGTGTCGAATCCGTGATGGGCCTGGGCGGGCATCGTCACGGATAGGAGGCCGACAACGACCACCAGGACCCCGAGCTTCCTTCTCATTGCAGGACCTCCAATAGATGTATGTATGCGCTCTATAAAGGCGGACCTGAAGGTCCGCGTCTACTTGTTACTAGTCCCCGTGCCCACTTTGATCTGGGCAGCGGCGCCATACTCGTTGTCCTCGAGGCAGATGAACTCCATCAACTCGCCGCCGCCGGTCTTCAGGTTCGGACGCAGCAGCCTGCCCGTGAACTTCAACTGGACCGGCTTCGAGAACGCACCCGGATCTTCGAGCGTGAATTCGTTGACGATCCGTCCGTAGTTGATGCGCGTCCACCGCTCGATCGTGTGCAACTGCTCGGTGTGCGGTGTGCCGCGGCTGTCGAACCAGAACTTGTCGTTGTAGCCGACGGTGTCGATGACCAGCGTGTCGCCGTCCCATCGCCCGATCGAGTGCCCCCACCAGGATGGAATCAGGTCGTCCGGGTGCTTGCGGCCGTCCATGTAGACGACGCGATGAGCGCCGGCGTCGCCGGTCTCATGCAGCACATAAATGTGCGAGAGGCCCTTCGACGTGTAGGTGAAGGCAAACTCCCACGGATAGGGATTGACGCGCGGCACGCTCATGGGCAGGCAGGCCGTATACGGCTCGTCCTTCGACAGCCGCCTGTCCCTCAGCTCTTTCGCCCATGGGAGGAGCGGAAGCTCGCCGGGTTTGAGTCCGCCATCGCGCTCGATGTCACCGTTCGATCCGCCACCGACCCATGGTCCCGTCATGTCGACGTGACCGTCGGGCAGCCGCGGAATCGGTTGGCTGTTGACCTCCGAGTCGGGCACAGTCGGACTACCGGGGTTGATATAACGCACACCGCCGTTGTCGGTCAGCACTCCCTGCCGATTGTTCGTTTCCGTCCCGTCGCCGCGCCCGGGCTGATTGTTCGCGCCACCCCCATTGCCGCGTCCCTGTGCCTGCAGGTTCGTCAGCAGCATCGCGCACAGCCCCGCGAGCGTTATCGAGATGACAAGAAGTTTTCTCACGTCAATCCTCCCAGGTGTTTCCTCGTATTCGGGATGCCCCAGTTGAAATGGTCAAGAAGGTCAAAAACCGTGAGGCAACTGCCCGAGCGTGCATTCAGGATACCCGAAGCGGGTCGTGACACATCCTCCTCAATGAGTCACGGAGTGGGTGGCCGGATGTATATAGAGTTGAGGTACGGGAGTCAAGACACGGATCCCGCAGGTCAAAGGAGTCTAATAAGGCTTCGGGTCCCAATGTTGAGCCGCCTTCGATCCGCAGCGCGGGAGCTGCTGCGACCCGCCCCACGATCGCCACAGCGCGAGCGCGCCACCAGCGTGTTGACGCCCCCTTCAGCCGTGCCGCCGCCCGTCCAAGACGTGTTCGAGTCAGGGTGTCCGCGAGACCCGATTCTGAAGCTGGATAGCTGCCCGGTCTGCGGCTCCACGGAAGCGACGCGCGTCGGCCGATACAACAAGTTCGTTCTGTACGAACGGATCCCCGATACCGCCGCGACCATCTATAACTACGCGCTCTGCCACGATTGCGGCGTCGTCTATGCCACGGCGCGTCCCGCAGGTGAGCGATATGACTGGCTCCTCGAGCATTTCGAGGAAACCATCGGGCGGACCGGATTGGGCGACCAGCGAGCCGGAAAGGTGACGCTCAGCTCATACGCCCTTACCGACGAGACCCGCGACCAGCTGCGGCGACTCGCATCGCGCGGGATCTTCGTGTCCGATCACTCGGGCATCTCTCGGAAGGAGTACTTGCCGGCGCTCATGGTCGATCGGCTGGCAAACAGCGTTCACGTGGAGATCCTCGGCTCGCTGCTGCCGATGAACCGCCCCAGGGTGCTGGAGATCAGGTCGCGGCTCGGCGGAATCTCCGCGGCGCTCAAGCGGTTGTACGACGCCGATTGCCAGGCGCTGACGCTCTTCGAGAACCAGCAGCACCTCATTCAGGAGGTATACGGCATTCCCGCGAAATGCCCGATCGATTTCGACCACTTCGAGATCCCGTTTGAAGGGCAGTTCGATCTGATCGTCAGCAAACACATGCTGACCCACGCCGTGCGGCCCAGGGAATTTCTCGCGACGGTGCACAGCCGTCTGCGGCCGGGCGGCCACTTCTATATCTATTCCGAGTTCGTCGAGGCGGAATTTCTCGAGCAGGGCCACTCGATGTTCAACACGCTCAACCCGTTTCACCTGCAGACCTTCAACACTCCGTCGGCGGTCCGTGCGCTCGACGCCAACGGCTTCAAGATGGTGTTCTGCACGATGCATGACGGTCACTTCGCCGGCCTCGCGCAGAAGATGGAAGACGTCCGCTCGGACTGGCAGCGCATGACGCACGAAGAACGGGGACGGCGGCGACGGCAATATCGCCTGGCGTTCGATCTCGCAGTACTGCAGGTGCCAGAGTCGCTGCGGTCGCGCGTCGCGCAGGAATGGGATGGCGCGCTCGAGCGATCGCTCGAGAACGGCACCGCCGAGATCGTGAAGAAAGGGCACGTGAAGGTACGGCCGCCGAAAGGCGACAAGGTGAAACGGGACTGACGTGGACTATCGCTATCTCGACACGCCCGTGGGACGGCTGCTCCTCGCACGCGAAGGGCAGGACCTCCGTCTGCTCAATTTCCAGTGCGATCGCCTTCCGGGGCCTGATCCGCGCTGGCACGAGAGCGCGGACGCATTCGACGATGTGGTGTCGCAGCTGACAGAGTACTTCGCCGGCCAGCGGCAGCGGTTCGAGCTGCCTTTGGCCCCTGGGGGAACGCCGTTTCAGCAGCGGGTGTGGCGTGAGCTTCAGGGCATTCCTTACGGCGTCACGATCTCGTACGGGCAGCTCGCCGCGCGGATCGGCCAACCGACAGCATCGCGCGCCGTCGGTCTCGCCAACGGAAGCAACCCGTTGGCCATCGTCATCCCGTGTCATCGCGTTATTGGCGCGAACGGCACGCTCACCGGCTACGGCGGTGGGCTTCCGATCAAGGAGCGACTCCTCGCGCTCGAGCGCGGCGCGCGCAGGCTCATCGAGTAGTCGACCCGGCGAGCGAATCCTGGACACGGAAACCCCATTTGGGGCATGCTGGCGCGCCCGCAGATAAGGAGGTTTCGTCCAATGAGTCTCCGGTCCATCAGTTCAGTGTCGATGATAGTGGGGGCTGTAATCTCGCTCATGCTGATTCGAGCGGCCGCCCAGGTCCCGGCCTCGCCTCGGGGAACAGACGTGCCGCGCACACAAGACGGCAAACCCGATTTCACCGGTATTTGGCAGGTCATGAACTCGGCAGCCTGGGATATTCAGGACCATCAGGCCCGAAAGGGAGTGCCCGCCGGGATAGGTGTGGTCGAAGGCAACGAGATCCCGTATCAGCCGGCGGCCCTGGCCAAAAAGCGCGAGAACTTTCAGAACCGCGAGACCGCTGACCCTGAAGCGAAGTGTTATCTGCCCGGCGTTCCGCGGCTCATGTACATGCCGTTTCCATTTCAGATTTTTCAGACCCCGACGAAGTTGACCATGCTCTTCGAGTACGTCCACGCGACCCGTTTCATCCACACGAACGGGACGCCGCATCCGCCGGGTCACATCGATTGGTGGATGGGCGACTCACGTGGCCGGTGGGAAGGAGATACGCTGGTCGTCGACGTCGTCGATTTCAACGATCAGACGTGGTTCGACCGGGCCGGAAACTTCCACAGCGATCAGCTGCACCTCGTCGAACGCTATACGCTCATGGACCCCGATCACATCACCTATGAAGTGACGGTCGAGGATCCACAGGTGTTCACGAGGCCGTGGCGCATGAGCATGATTCTTTATCGTCACAAGGAAAGAAACCCGCAGCTTCTGGAATACGAGTGCTATGCGTTTGACAACGAATTTCACGCCCCGGTGCCCAACTGAGGGCCTCGCGCAGGGGGCGGTTTGAATGCTAGAGTAGGCGGGGTTCGGCGGTTGTCCTGGAGGAAGCGCTTATGACCAATCGGGTCCTCGGTGCAGTGATTGCGTCAGTCCTTGCGGGGATGATTCTATCCACCGCCGCGGTACCCCTCGCGGCGCAGGCTCCCCCTCCGCCGAAGGCTCCGCCCCCGCCGAACTGGATCGACCCGAGGAATCCACCGACGGAAGATCCGAACTGGAGCCCGGCCCGCACCCCCGACGGTCAGCCAAATATCGAAGGCCAATGGGGCCAGGCCAGCGACATCATCACGTACAGCATCGAAGATCCGGAATTGGAACGTGCCGAGCATACGGCGATCAGCGGCCAGCGGCCGATGGTCGGACGGCCCATCATCGATCCGCCCGACGGAAAGATCCCGTATCTGCCCTGGGCGATGAAGTTCGCCGAGTTCCTGCACGAGCAGCACCGGAAGCCCTCGAAACCCGAGTACCTCGACCCGGTGAGCCGCGGGTTCATGGAAGGTCTTCCGCGGATCAACTATCAGGGGGCGTTTCAAATCCAGCAGTTTCCGGGAACGGTGGTGATCACCTACGACTACCATCACACGTATCGCGTCATCCCGCTCGATGGTCGTCCGCACGCCGGAGGAGACGTCAAGCTGTGGATGGGCGACTCGCGCGGGCGCTGGGAGGGAAACACGCTGGTTGTCGATGTCGCCAACAACAACGGCCAGACCTGGTTCGCCATCGTCGGCTCATTCCACTCCGACGCCCTGCACCTGGTTGAACGCTGGACCGCCACCGCGCCGGATCACATCGTGTACATCGTAACGATTGAAGATCCGAAGGTGTACACCAGACCATGGAAGCTGCGGGTCGACTTCCGCCGCCAGAAGGCGGAAGAGCAGTGGGAGAACGCCGTCTGGGAAGGCAACATGCTGGGAGGGTTGTCGCAAGAGTTCTGGGGCGCTGCCAAGAAGTAAGAAGCAGGACTCGACGATCATTTCGGGGGCACTACTCCCCCGAACCACTTGAACCCGAGGCTGCGCGAGTGCTCTCCGGCCTGATTGCCCTCGTGGCACGAGTTCTCCCAGGTTTCGTTCGAATACGGATCGTTGGCGTCGACACGGGCGCGCCTGATGGGCAGGCGGATCTTCCACGGTCTGGTAAACACCGTCGGGTCGTCGATCGTCACTTCGTAGTCGATGATGTTTGCGGCGGCCAGCGTGAAGCGCTCGACCACGTGCACGTTGTCGCTGAAGAAATTGCCGACCTGATCGAGCCAGTTCCTGGCGTTCAGATTGGTGACATCGACCACCAGCGTATTGCCATCCCAGGTGCCCCGCGAGTCCCCCATCCACAGTTTGACGTCCTGTCCGACCGCGTGCGGACGCCCGTCCGTCGGGATGAAGCGATAGTAGTGGCCGAAGTTGAACGCGATGAGCACGTAGCCGGAGCCCTGAATGATCTCAAACCCACCCCGATAGGTGGCGCGTGGGACGGTGTACAGACAGTAGGTTTGCGGATCTGTATATAACCGCTCTCTCTCGCCTGGCCATCCTCGCGCCAGACCCGCGCGATGCTCGGCCCGAATCGTCAACGCCCATGGCTGGTAGGGGATCTTCCCGTCAGGCGGATCAGAGACGAAGCTTTCCTCGGGCGGCGAGCTGATATCCACGTAAGGATGCTCTTCGAGGTCATCGCCCCCGGGCGTGCCTCCCCATCGGCCTCGCAAGTCCGGGGTGCCATCCGGGGTCCGTGGCGGAACGAACGGCGGAAGTTTGGCGCGCTCCAGCGCCCAGCTCCGGGCACCTGGCTCCTTCGGGGCGTCTCGTGAAAACAGGGCCTGGCCCTGCGCGGGAACAGCCGTCAGTGAGAAGATCGCCACGACCACGAGCCGAATCATGCGAGAGACAAATTGATTCCTCACGGGGAGCCTCCGGCCGATCAACTGAGGATTTCCGATTTGCGCGGTCGCGTGAGTGTCGCGCCCTCGGGCGGCGCGGATTGTACCGGATCTTCTCGTGTTGGGCGGAAACGGAGCCCGGTCAACCCGTGCGGCAACCAAGCAATGTTAATGCCTGAGGTAACACTTGCTGCTCGACCCGTTCACGCAGACCTTTTGCCCAGGACGGCAGGCTGTAGGACGGAGGATGACGATCGCGGCGATCGTCGTAAGCGCGATCGCAGCCAAGGTCGTAATCGAATTGCATCGGCTTCGAGAGGTTCGTATGAACGCAGTACGAGATGACATTGCCGCGCTCGAAGAGCTGCTTCGTCAAGCGGAACTTGGCCCGGATCCGACGTTCTTCGAGGAGGTCCTGGCCGATGACGTGGTGCTGGTTGGCCAGGACGGCCATCCGTTCTTCGCGAAGCGCAAAGTCGTTGAGGCGCACCAACCTGGAAGCGTGCCGAAGTTCATCCGCGTCGAGATGAGCGACTTGCAGATCGTCGACCACGGCACGGCGGCCGTCGTCACGTGCAAAGGCACCTACGAGAGCGCGCAGGCCAGCGCCACGCTGAAATTCATGCGCGTGTGGGTCAAGCAGAACAACCGCTGGCAGATCGTCGCGGGATCGGTGTCGAACTAGAAAATTGATCGTCCGAACGTCAGCCTGAATAGCTCAGCTAGCGCGGGGCCGTGGCAGCCGTCTGCGCCGGGACCGGTGCAGCAACCGGGAACGTCAGCGTGACGTAATCGTAGGCCTTGCCCATGCGCCGGTCGCGAAGCTGGAGGTTCGGGACTCCAACGCGAATGGCGGGTTTGACCCATCCAACCATCGAGTCCTTGAACAATCCATTGGGGGGCATTGCGGGCCCGGGTAGCGTGATCGTGTATTTCAGTTCGTCCTCCGGGGCGATGCGGGCGATCTTCCAAATGGCTGCGTTGCCCTTGGTATCGTGATCGCCTTCGACGCCCGGCTTCACGCCTTCATAGCCCGCACCGGTTGCACTCACTACTTTCATTCCTGGCGGCAGCATCAATGAGATCGTCGCCTGTTCCGCCGCGAGCCCCTTCCCTTTCACACCGCTGTTCTTGATCGTCAAGGTGTACGTCGTGTTGCCGCCGGCGGTCGCCCCTGCGTCGATCGTGGCCGTCACGAGCGGGATGAATCCCAGATCGTCGCGGATGAAACGATACAGCTCCCGCAGGAGCGGTTCCGGGAGGCGGCTCCTCGAGTAGTTGCCCATCCGGCCGGTTGGAAATCTGTCCGTGTGCGTGTATATGAGCTTCGCGAAGTAGTCGAAGTTGACGTCCGTAGCCTCACCGCCAAGCACCTTGCGCGGCTGCCGCAACTCCGGTTCATGACAGTTGGCGCACCCGGCTGTTTCGACGAGATACACCTGGCCTGTCGGCGCACCTGGCGAGGTCGCGTATTCGGCGTGCCCGATCTGCGTGGGCTTGGGGAGGCTCCCGAGGAACGCGTACATGTCCGCGAGCGTTTGGTCGGGCATCTGGCTTTCGGTGTATGCCGGCATCACACCCCACGGATGACGGACGGCCTGGCGGAACTGATCGAACGTCAACGCGCGACCCGCCAAGTCTGGCCCATAACCGCCTTCGCCTTGTGGCCCGTGACAATTGGCACAGCGAAGCGGGATCGCCCAAGCGGTCTTGCCGGCCTCGGCCTTACCTTGAACAGGGGTCTGAGCGGTGGCTGTTCCCGCGGCGAGCACAACGGATGTTGCCAACACGACCAGCGCGGCGGTTCTCATGCTGATGCTCCCTCTGATTCGGTCGACCTGGGTTCGATTGACGGATTATCGCCGTGACGGCCGGGGAGTGGCAAGTGAAGGCGAGGAGCTCAGCGGGCAGGAGTCTCGATCGCAAAGGCGGCTTCGTATCCGGGCAATTCGTGCAGGCGCGCGACCTCCGAGTCGGCCTCGGCGCGAGTTGCGTAGGAAGCGATGACGAGTCGTGACGAGCCGTCGAGCGGATCGAGCGCATCGAGCGCAGGCAGGGCGATCGAATAGGTGACCGGCCTCGACGCCAACGGGTCAGCGGCCTTCACGGCGGCGGCGCGGTGCGGTTCCGGAGGAAGAGCGGGCAGCGTCACCGGCGACGCCGCATCCGACAGGATCGTCCATCCCATCATCAGCCCGAGACCGACGCCACTCATCACGACAATCACGAGCGCAGCGACCTGCACGCGACGCACCCATTTCCGCGTGAACGCCTCGAGGCGCGTCAAGGGAACCGTGCGAACACGCTGACGACGGCGCGGCGTCGTCATGGCAGCGGGCGCTGCTTCCTCCTCGAGGCCCTGCTCGGCGATGACTTCCGATTCGCACGCGATGGTGACGCCATGATCGACGGCGGCATACCACTGGTCGATAGGATCGGATGCAGGCGGCGTTGCCGGCAACAGCGGGGTCTCGCGGGACGGCGGCGCCGATTTCATCCCGGGGACCGCCGCCTCCACGATGTCACGATCAATGATGGCAGCCTGTCTCAGGTGCCCGTGGTGGAGCGCGCGATCGCAGACACGATTGATCAGCCGCGGCACGCCGCCCGAGACCTGGTACACCGCGGCGATCGCGTCTTCGGAGAAGCTGACACGGTCAGGGCTGCCTCCCGCCACGTTGAGACGGTGCGCGACGTATCCCGCGACGCCTGCCTGATCCAACGGTCCGAGGTCACAGCGTACCGAGACGCGTTGATCGACCTGCCGCATCTCTGGCAGCCCCAGCTTGTCCCGCAGCTCGATCTGTCCAACCAGCACAACCTGGAGTTGCCGCTGACGGCCGTCGGAATCGGACAGGATCCGTATCTCCTCCAGCAACGACAGCGACAGGTTCTGCGCTTCGTCGATGAACACCACGGCGAACGCGTCGAGCGGAGCGAGCGTGGCCAGGAACTCGTAGAGCAGATAGCTCAACTCCGTGCGCGACGCGCCCTTGAGGCGCCCGCTCGTGAAGTCGTCGGCAGACACCACGCCGAAGTCGATCAGCACCACTTTCAGGAGATCCTCGCGCGAGGCGAAGGGATCCGGGACAAACGCGCTGAACGTTTGTTGATCGAGTTTCTGGAGAACCGCGCGGCAGAGCGTCGTCTTGCCAGTGCCGATGTCGCCGCTCAGCACGCTGAGGCTCTCGCGCCTGCGGATGCTGGACTGCAAATCTTCGAACGCTTTCGCGTGCGAACGGCTGCCGGAGAAAAACGCCGGGTCCGAAGACAGGCTGAATGGTTTCTCGGTAAGGCCGTAGAAAACCTCGTACGTGAGCCACGTGGCGCGGGCGTGACGCAACGTCGCCCCGGCGACGGCCTTCGGAGTCCATAGGGTTTCGATTGACATGACCCGTTCAGCCGAGTGGACCGCACAGCTCATGCCAGCGTCAGGGCGCGCCGTCACGTGCAGTTGGTGCCTCTACGGCAGGAGGCTTGGTGCGGTTGTGGCACTGGGCACACCGACTTCGAAATCCCAGTCCGCAGCGATTCGGAGTATCGAGTAGCAAGTGCCACGGGAAATAGCGTCAAGCGCCGCCGCGGCAAGCACGTTGGCCCGCTGCCAACCGGCCATCGGAGTGGGAGAACCGACACTCATCGCTCCTGGCCCTCCTTCGGGCAGATTGCGAGGAATCCAACCTCAGCTGCTTCTATCGGCTCGAAAGCGACGGGGATTTAAGGGGGTACCGCGTCGCCGTACTCGTGACCGGCCGGCGGGTCGCCGGGAGGGGGGGCGCCGGCTGGCGGACGTCCCGCGGAACGAGCGACGCGACGTACGCCGTGATCGCGACGATGTCGTCTTCCGTCAGATTCGCGACAACCGGCTTCATCAATTGTGCCTGGACACCGTTGCGCGTCCCCTGCTGAAAGTCATAGAGCTGCCGCGCCGTATAGCTCGGTGACCGTCCCGCGATCGGCGGCACGTCGTCGATGCCCATCAAGTCAGGGCCGTGGCAGCTGCCGCACGCCAGTGTCTTGCGGATAATCTGGTTGCCGACGACCGTCGCGCCGCCAGTGCTCACGAGGTCCTCGCCCTTCGCAATGCTGCCGACAGGCACATACGCGACAAACCCGGAGTGGGGATTGCGATTGAGCTCGGCCTGCTCGTTATCCTCCGGCACTTCGATGATTCGTCCAGCAATCGGTTCAGTCCATTCCTTCGCGGCCGCGATGAACAGGTTGCCGGCGATACGCGTCTTCGGTACCAGGTCGGTTTCGACGACGCGCACCCACGGCGTGTTCCACTTGATGGCTGCGAAGTACTCAGCCGCCTGCCGCATCTCTTCGTCGGTCATCGCCATCGCGAGATTCATCATCGTGTAGGTGTTCGGCTTTCGCCAATCCGCACTGCGGCGGAAGCCATAACGGAAGTCCTGGAGTTGACGGATGATGTACTCGACAGGCAGTGCCGCAGGCTGTGCGTTCTCGGGCCGTCCCTTTCCGTTGGGAAGGTGACAGGAGCCGCATCCACGCATCATTTTGCCCATCCGTGCCGGACCGTGCTTGACGACATCGGGCATCCGCGGATGGTCGCCGGGGAACCAGTCGATCACATTCTGACCGTCGCGGATGTCGAGCAGCGAATACGTAGCACTACTCCCGTCGACGTGCCGCGGCCTGGTCTGCTGTTCGGGGTCCTCGTTCGGACGAAGCGTCCTGCCGGGTGGGGGGCCCTGACGGCCCCATACGTCTCCGCGTGCAGGAGGAGTGAGGAAGCCATGGGCCCACAACGGCTCCTTCGCGGGCGTTCCCGCAGCCTGGACATAGACTGCGCCGAATGCGACACAGGCGAGACCGAGGATCACGGCAGCGGCGCGTTTCTTCACAGCTCCCTCCAGCCGCCTTCCTATAACACCGGCGTCAATGGACTCGCAACATATGCAAGGCGTTGTGCTGCGGTACTCCCCGCGTTCTCGAGATTCAGGAGGGGTTCCAGGCGGCGCCTCCTGCCGGACGACAGGGCGGGGCGCGCGGACCGAACGTCGCCGGAATCGAGAAGGTCAAGGACAACCTGTAGGGCAACGTGCAGACGGCGTACAGCAAGCTCTCACGGTAGGGGCGGGGTCTTCAGACCCGCCCGAACGACGTTCGACGCCGGACTCGGACCCAGACGCGGTAGCGGTAGTGTCCGGCTTCAGCCGGACCTAGTACCCTAATAGCCATGCAGGGCGTCAACGGACTTCATCACATCACCGCGATCGCCGGACCGGCGCAAGAGAACCTCGACTTCTACGCCGGCATTCTCGGCATGCGGCTCGTCAAGAAGTCGGTCAACCAGGACGACCCTGGAACGTATCACCTGTTCTACGCGGACGCCGAAGGTCACCCCGGCGCCGACCTGACGTTCTTTCCGTGGGCGGAGATGTCGCCGCCGCGCCTCGGTCATGGGCTCGCGGTCGAGGTGGCGCTCGAAGTACCAACCGGGAGCCTCGAGTACTGGAGCTCGCGCCTCGACAGGTACAAGGTACCGCTCGGCGCCATCGAGTCGCGCTTCGGTGACCGGGTGCTCCCGGTGGTCGATCCACACGGACTGAAAGTCGCGCTGGTGGAACCCGCGACGCCGCCGCGGCGCCCGTTCACGCCGTGGGATGGCAGTACCGTTCTTGCCGATCGCCAGGTCCGCGGACTGTACGGCGCGCAGATCTGGGAGCTCGGGGCCGAGAAGACCGAGGCGTTTCTCACGACGGTTCTCGGCTTCGAGCGTCTCGCCCAGGAGAACGGTCTCACGCGATACGGCTTCCCGAGTTCCGCCGGCGTCGTCGACGTCCGTGAAACGCCCGAGGGACGGCGTGGCGGCTGGGGCGTCGGCTCCGTTCATCATCTCGCGTGGCGCGTGGATGATGAGCGACACCAGGCAGAGGTGCGTGCGCGCGTGGAGGCTTCGGGCGCACATCCAACGCCGGTGATCGATCGCTTCTGGTTCAAGTCGGTCTATTTCAAGGAGCCCGGCGGAGTGCTCTTCGAGCTCGCCACTGATGGACCCGGCTTCTCGGTGGATGAGGATGTCGCTCACCTCGGGGAGGCGCTCGTCCTTCCTCCGTGGCTCGAACCCGCGCGCCCGCGCATCGAGCAGGTGCTGCCGCCACTGAAGATGCATCCGGTATTTGCCGGCGACTAGCCAATCACACGCCGCACCATCGCACGGCGCACCTCATGGACCTGAATTTCATCCACGTCTTTCACCCTCCCTCGACCCCCGAGGCGCCGGTGCTGCTCCTCCTCCACGGCACGGGCGGCAACGAGCACGATTTGCTGCCGCTGGCGGAGGTGCTCGCGCCTGGCGCCGGGGTCCTCAGTCCCAGAGGCAAAGTGCTCGAGCGCGGCATGCCGCGCTTCTTCCGGCGTCTTGCCGAAGGCGTGTTCGACATCGCGGACCTGAAACAACGGACCCAGGAGCTGGCCGATTTCATCACCGAGGCGACGGTGACTTACAGGTTCCCGACGAGCAAGCTGATCGCGGTGGGGTTTTCCAATGGCGCGAACATCGCAGGAGCGTTGCTCCTGCTGCGCCCCGAGATCCTCGGAGGCGCGATCCTGCTCCGCGCGATGGTGCCGCTCACGCCCGACACGCTGCCGGAGATTCCAGGAACGCCCGTGCTGATTTCGAATGGCAGGATGGATCCGCTGGTATCAGCGGAGGAGACCGAACATCTGGCCGCGCTGCTTCGATCGGCAGGCGCCGAGGTCACGGTCGCGTGGCAGGCTGTGGGTCACGAGCTGACCGAGAGCGATATCACGACCGCGCGGGAATGGCTGGCGAAGCCGCCACT
>ORMF011973556.1_pt1 | contig 19499 bp, 17 predicted proteins | sample 1779871 | NCBI WGS metagenome assembly ORMF01 (sample SAMEA104232316, study PRJEB22302) | groundwater metagenome | biome: forest; feature: aquifer; material: groundwater | place: USA | collected 2011-08-07 | depth 5.4 m | reverse complement strand
TCTTCCTTCACTACTGGGGCCGAGGCCCGGCGGAGGGGCTCGCTATGGGTTTCAGGGCGGCGCTGGAAGAATTGGGACACGGGTCGGCTCACGCGCACTGAATATCGCTAAAACTCCCGCCTGAGTTGTGTTAGGAAGAGAGTTTTGCCAGAACAAACGCCTGCTGTTCGGGCGTGAGGACTTCGATCGTCTCAGGCGGTATGATGGTGCTCGCGTCCATAATCGCATCGCCCGGCGGGATTTCGTTAGAGATCGGACAGAAAGTCGCACCGAACAGCGACGCCCCGGTGAAGTCTGCCCCACGAAGGTCGGAGCCCCGGAAGTCCGCGCCTTCCACGTCGGCGTTTTTGAACGAAGTGTTACGGAGGTCCGCGCCTTCCAAATGGGCATTCGACAGGTTGCCGTTGTCGAAGCACGCACCCTGCAGCTTCGCGTTACGAAAGTCCGCGTCGCGCAGGAGAGCGTTCCGAGCATTGAGGCCGGACAGGTTCATGCCAGCCGCATTGATGCTCCTCAAATCCCGATTTGAGAAATCCCTCGCTTCAAGCAGGGACTTGACCAGATTCCGGTCCAGATTCGCGGCCAGGTATCGCTGCTCCTTCCACGGATCGGCCGTATTGTGGTATCCGGACTCCGACTCCCAAAACCCGAGACGGTCCTCTGTCAACAGCTCGATTCGTTCCAGCCATTTCACGCTCTTGTAGAAGTACCGATCGGGAGTAACAATGCGAATCGGCCCGCCGTGGCTTTCCTCTAATGGACTTCCGTCATATTCAAGAGCAACAAGAACGCCAAGATCGAGCGCATCTGAAAGCCGTAAGGAAGTGCTGTGAACTCGTTCACTCCGCGCGACGAAGGATGCAAACTGTGCCTGCGGGAGAATGCCGGACATATCGAGAATAGTTCTAAGCGATACGCCGGAGAATCGCTGGCCGAGCTTCGACCATCGGGTGACGCAGTGGATGTCCACAGTCAACTCAACCTGAGGTAATTCGCGGAGCTCGTCCAGGAACCACACCCAGGGTCGCTCGACCAATCCGCTAACAGAGACCGACCACGGTTCAGAAGATGACCGGGGCGACTTTTCGCCGACCACGGGCCACTTGCCAGGGGCCGCGAGCTGCTGGTTGGGAGGAAGACTTATCTGGATCATGGACTTCAGTAAAATACCATATGTCTAACGAAGCGATGTCAGCAACTGAACTTGCGGAAGCCATCTTTCGAGACGCGATCGCCGCCGTGCGAGCCGATCGGCTGATCGTCGAACGGGTGCGCCTCAAAGGCGACGCGCTGGACGTCGCCGACCTATCGATAGACCTCACGAGTATTAATCGCATTTTCGTCGTCGGGGCGGGCAAGGCTTCGGCGGCGATGGCTTCGGCGATGGAAGGTGTGCTGGGAGATCGGCTCGGCGCCGGAATCGTGGTCACGAAGCGGGGCCACGGCGCCGCCACGCTTACGATTGAGATCTTGGAGGCGGGCCATCCGATCCCCGACGAAGCTTCGGTCGAGGCAGGGCGCGCGATCCATGAGCTGGTTGGCCAGGCGGGTGAGCGAGACCTGGTGATTTGCCTGCTCTCCGGCGGCGCGTCGGCGCTGATGGAGCTTCAGTGTGACGGCGTATCGCTGGAGGACCTGCGGGAAACGACAAATCTGCTCCTGCGATCCGGAGCGACCATCAACGACCTGAACGCCGTTCGCGCCTGCCTCTCCAGACTGAAGGCCGGGGGACTGGCCCGCGCCGCGTTTCCCGCCCGCGTAACTTGCCTGGCGATCTCGGATGTCCTGGGGAATCCGCTCGACGTGATTGGAAGCGGACCCTGTTATCTACCCGCTCACGACGTGTTGGACGCCGTGAGCGTTTTGATGAAGTTCGATCTCTGGGAACGAGTCCCGGAAGCCGTCCGGCAGACGGTTCAAAGTACTGATCGAATCGAAACGGACCCCGCAAAAGGACACGTCGATCACATCATTCTTGCCGACATATGGACCGCCATCGATGCCGCGCGCGGCTCCGCCGTCAAACACGGACTGAAACCCGCAATCCTCACGGCCTCGCTTCAAGGCGAAGCAAGAGACGCCGGACGGCTGTTCGGGCAGATCGCGCGAGACTTACCGAAAACGTACGCGTCGAACGGCATCGACTGCTATATCGCGGGGGGTGAAACGACCGTTACCGTGACTGCTGATGGCAAGGGCGGCCGGTCGCAGGAGATTGCAACCGCTGCGGCGATCGAATTGGACGGAGTTCACAACGTCGCTCTCCTTGCCGCAGGCACCGACGGCACAGATGGCCCGACGGAGGTCGCGGGCGGTCTGGTCGATGGAATGACCTTGAACAACGCCGCGGTAATGGGAGCTTCGGCCCAGGCGACGCTGAAGGACAACGACACCTACTCGTTCCTCGAGGCCGCGAACTCGCACGTTCTCACCGGCCCGACACAAACCAACGTCGGCGATCTGGTGATCGTGGTTTATTCGCATTCACCCAGGAGGGCTTGAACGCCCGGGGGCAGAACCGTACGGCCGCATATCCGCACCGACATTGAGAACTCAAATGAACGAACAGATTTCTAACATCGCCACATTTCTATTCACCAACATGGAAGGCTCGACGCGACTCTGGGAAGAGCAGCCCGATTACGACCTCCTCTCCGAAAAGGAGAAGACGCTGCTCTGCCGCCTCTCCGTGTTTGCCGGCGGATGGACGCTGGAGGCCGCGGAGAAGGCGTGCTCGGACGACGCCGTCATCGCGGCACCGAGCCCAGGATTGGCAGCGTCTATGCCACCCGATCCTGCGAGTGCCATCTCCGAGCAGGAATTGCTCGGCCTCCTTTCCAGCCTGGTAGATAAGAACCTCGTTGTTTTCGACGAACGGGCGGGCCGATACCGGCTTCTGGAAACCGTCCGTCAGTACGCCGGCGAACGGCTGAGTGAGAGCGGGAACGACGATGAATCGGATGGCATCCGTCGCCGGCACCTCGACTATCTCCTCGTGCTGGCAGAGGAGGCCGAGCCACACTTGAAAGGCGCGGAGCAGCAGGCGTGGCTGGAGCGGCTGGAGACTGAGCACGACAACCTTCGGGCGGCGCTGGGCTTCGCCCTCCTCCTCCCGACGGACTCCGGCCTGCGCCTGGCGGCGGCGGCGTGGTGGTTGTGGTACGTGCGGGGCTACCTCGGCGAGGGCCGTCGCCGGCTTGCAGCGATGCTGGGCTCGGCATCGGCGCATGAGCACACCGAGCGAAGGGCAATGGCGCTCAACGGGGCCGGAGTGTTAGCATATAATCAGGGTGACTACGCCCCGGCGCGCGCCCTGTACGAGGAGAGCCTCGCCATCCGGCGGGAGGCGGGGGACCGGCGGGGCGTCGCCGGCTCGCTGTGCAACTTGGGGAATGTGGCGCATGTCCAGGGCGACTACGCCTCCGCCCGGGCCCTGTATGAGGAGAGCGTTGCTGTATTTCGTGAGCTGGGGGACCGGCAGGGCGTCGCCGGCTCGCTGTGCAACTTGGGGAGTGTGGCGGATGACCAGGGCGACTATACCTCCGCCCGGGCCCTGTATGAGGAGAGTGTCGCTGTATTTCGTGAGCTGGGGGACCGGCGGGGCGTCGCCATGTCGCTGGACAACCTCGGGATCGTGGCTGATCGTCAGGGCGATCGTGGCTCCGCGCGCGCTTTGCACGAGGAGAGCCTCGCCATCCGGCGTGACCTCAGGGACCTCCGTGGCGCCGCCATTTCGCTGCATAACCTGGGGATTGTGGCCCTCGAGCAGGGCGACCATGCAACCGCCCGCGCCCTGCACGAGGAGAGTCTGGCGATCCGGCGTGAGCTGGGGGACCGATGGGGCGTCGCCTTTTCGCTCGAAGGGATTGCGGCAGTCGCCTCGGCGCTCTCGGGTCCGGACCGGGCGGCCAGTATCTGGGGCTCGGCAGAACGCCTCCGGGAGGGGATTGGCTCGCCGGTGACGTCCCGCGAGCGGTCTGATTACGACCGGCTAATCGCCGGGGCCCGCGCCGCCCTCGGTGATGATGCCGCGTTCGATCGCGCCTGGCAGGAAGGCCGGGAGATGACGCTGGTACAGGCCATCGAGTACGCGTTGGAGGAGACCGACCTGCCGTGAGCGGCACGGCCGGTTTGCGAAGTGCTCCTAGCGGGCAGATTGACGCCTTTGAGGTGGCCGATCTGCTGGCGTCACTCGTCGACAAGTCGCTCGTCGTCTTCGATGAAACCGCCGGCCGATACCGACTGCTGGAGACGGTTCGCGGATACGCGGGAGATCGACTACGGGAAAATCGCGACGTCAAGCATAGTCGCGACCGGCATCTGACTCATTTCCTTGCGCTGGCCGAGGAAGCGGAACCGCACCTGACGGGACCGGACCAGTCTGCGTGGCTGGACCGACTGGACTCGGACCACGACAACCTGCGGGCGGCGATGGAGCGGAGCCTCGAATCGGAGGATGGCGCGGAACCGGGCCTGCGGCTGGGCGGGTCGGTGTGGCGGTTCTGGTACATGCGGGGCCAATTCGGCGAGGGCCGGCGCAGCCTGTCTCTGGCACTGGAGCGATCATGTGGGGAGAGCAATCGCTACGCGCGTGCGAAGGCGCTAAATGCATCAGGCGCACTCGCCCATCGTCAGGGCGACTACGCAGAGGCAGGCCGGTATTACGAGGAGAGTCTTGCCACTCGGCGCGAGCTTGGAGACCGACTAGGCATTGCCGGATCGCTGGACAACCTGGGCGTCCTGGCCTCCGATCAAGGCGACTATGCCTCCGCCCGAAACCTACACCAGGAGAGCCTCGACATCCGCCGGGAGCTGGGGGACAAGTGGGGCATCGCCATGTCTCTTAACAACCTGGGTGTCGTCGCGTACGGGCAGAGTGACTATGTCTCCGAACTTAAGTTCTTCCAAGAGAGCCTTGCAATCCGCGAGGAGTTGGGCGACCGGCAGGGTACCGCTTATTCGCTGTGCAACCTCGGCACCGTGGCTGAGGAGCAGAGTGACTATGCCTCGGCCCGCATGCTCTACGAGGAGGGCCTTGTCATCAGTCGAGAGTTGGGAGACTGGCATTTCATCGCCCATTCGCTCAACAACATCGCCAATGTGGCACGCGGTCAGGGCGATTACTCTGCCGCACGCGCCCTGTACGAGGAGAGCCTGGGAATAAGGCGCGAGCTGGGAGACCGGACGGGAATCGCCCATTCGCTGGAGAACATGGGGCGACTGGCCCGGGCTGCCGGAAGCCCGGGACGCGCGGCCCGCTTGTGGGGAGCGTCCGAATCCCTGCGAGGGGCCATCGGCTCTCCGCGTTCCGTCGCCGATCAAGCCGCGTATGACCGGGACCGCGCGGCCGCCCGGGAAGCGCTGGGCGAAGCGGCATTCGATTCCGCCTTCAATGAGGGCCGTGGCATGGCCTTGGAGCAGGCGATAGACTACGCGCTGTCGGAGGAACCGGAAGCGTGAGCGATTGGGACGTCACTCTGCGGAATCGAGAGGTCGCCTCGAACATCGCGTCCGACGAAGTAGTCGATCTGCTGGCGTCTCTGGTGGAAAAAAACCTCGTGGTCGCGGAAGGAGACCGATACCGGCTGCTGGAGACGGTGCGGCAATACGGGCGCGGATGGTTGAACGACGCCGGCGAATCGGAATCCATCCGCGAGCGCCACTTGGCCTGTTTCCTGGCGCTTGCGCAGGAGGCGGAACCGCATCTGACCGGCCAGGAGCAGCAGTCGTGGCTGGATCGGCTGGATGCGGAGCACGACAACCTGCGGGCGGCGCTGGACTGGAGCCTCAACGACCAGGATGAAGGAGGAAGGCAGAAGGATGAACCCGGATTGCCTTATGCGGTTCATCCTTCATCCATCATCCTTCATCCTTCAGAACTCGGCCTGCGCCTGGCGGGGGCGGTGTGGCGGTTCTGGTATGTACGCGGCTACTTCGGAGAGGGCCGGCGCAGGCTGTCACTGGCGCTGGATCGACCATGTGCAAAGGACGAGCGCTCGGCGCGTGCGAAAGCGCAGACCGGGGCGGGCACTTTGGCCGCCCTGCAGGGTGACTTCGCGGCGGCGCGCGCCCTGCACGAGGAGAGCCTTGCTCTAAGGCACGAGATCGGCGACATGCCCGGAATCGCCAACTCGCTAGCCAATCTGGGAAGTGTGGCCAACATTGAGGGCGATTACGATGCTGCTCGCGCCCTGTTCGAGCAGTGCCTGTCAATAAGGCGCGCAGTGAACGACCGGCCTGGAATCGCACTGTTGCTCAACAACCTGGGCTCTGTGGCCTATGTCGAGGGCGATTATCCTGCGGCGCGCGCCTTCTACGAGGAGAGCTTGACAATAAAACGCGAGCTGGGCGACAGATACGGCATCGCCCAATCGCTGGGCGGTCTGGGCGAATTGGCCCACCACGAGGGCGACTTCCTTGCGGCGCGCGCCCTGCACGAGGAGAGCCTGGCGATGAAACACGGACTGGGCTACCGGCTTGGGATCGCTGAATCGCTGGAGAGCCTATGGGAACTGGCGTGGTCCATCGAATTGCCGGAACGGGCGGCCCGCCTGTGGGGAGCGGCAGAGTCCCTGCGAAAGGCCATCGGCTCTCCCCATCTCCCTGCTTGGGGAGCCGAGTATGACCTGGAGTGCGCGGCCATTCGGGAAGCGCTAGGCGAAGCAGCGTTCGATTCCGCCTTCAGCGAAGGCCGCGCAATGACGCTGAAACAGGCGGTCGAGTACGCCCTGCGTGACGGAGAACCGGACCGTGAGCCTCTGGGATAAGAGACGCCGCTCCGGGCCGGAGGAATCGCTCGACTCCGAGGATGTCCTGGAGCTGTTGAGCTCGCTGGTGGAGAAGTCGCTCGTCGTCCTGGATGGCGCGACCGGTCGATACCGACTGCTGGAGACGGTGCGCCAGTACGGAATCGAGCGGCTCGTGGATGGCGATGAATCGGACGGCATCCGCGGCCGGCACCTCGACTACTTCCTGGCGCTGGCGGAAGAGGCCGAGCCGCACCTCAAAGGCGCGGAACAGCAGGCATGGCTGGAGCGGCTGGAGGCGGAGCACGACAACGTGCGGGCCGCGCTCGGCTTCGCCCCCTTCCTCTCGACAGACTCCGGCCTGCGCCTGGCAGGGGCATTGTCGCGCTTCTGGATGGTACGCGGCCACTTCGGCGAGGGGCGGCGGTGGCTGGGAGAGATGCTTGACCAGGCGTGGGCGCAGGCTCATACCGAAGCGCGGGGAAAGGCTCTTACCGGGGCCAGCCTGCTGGCACATAGCCAGGGCAACTACGCCTCAGCGCGCGCCCTGTACGAGGAGAGCCTCGCCATCTGCCGGGATCTAGGAGACCGGCGGGGCATCGCCATGTCGCTCAACAACCTGGGGAGTGTGGCCCAGCGGCAGGGCGACTATCGGGCTGCCGGAGCGCTTTTCGAATTGGCTTTGGAGATCGATCGGGGGATAGGGAACCGAGCCTGGATAGCAACTAATCTCAACAACATGGGGAATGTGGCCCGCGAGCAGGGCGACTACTCGTCCGCACGAGGGCTTCATGAGGAGAGCCTGGCGATCAAGCGTGAGCTGGGGGACCGTGCGGGCATCGCCAACTCGCTGGAAGGGCTTGCTCAGCTTGTGTCTATGCTCTCCGGTCCGTACCGGGCGGCTCGCATCTGGGGCGCTGCAGAACGCCTCCGGGAGGAGATTGGCTCTCCGCTGCCGCTCCGCGAGCGGCCTGATTACGACCGTCACGTCGCCGGGGCCCGCACGGCCCTCGGCGATGACGCAGCGTTCGATCGCGCCTGGCGGGAAGGCCGGGCGATGACGCTTGAGGAGGCCGCAGAATACGCACTTAAGGATCGAATCAATTTCCCCGACTGACCTCGCCGTGAGCGACCACATCTCTGTCATGAACAGGCCGTCTACTTAAATCCTCTCAAATCCCACAACTTCACCGTGAAGTCGGAGCTCGCGCTGGCCAATGTACTCTCGTTTGGAGAAAGGGCCAGTGCATAAATGCTGGCACCATGACCCTTTAGCGTGCCTTTGACCTGAGCCTTCGTCACATCCCACAATTTGATCGTATTGTCCGAGCAGCCGCTGGCGAGTAGATTCCCGTCTTGCGAAAGTGCGATGCACAGGACGAAATTCGTATGGCCGTGGAGAATAGGAATAAGTTTGCCGGATCGGGCGTCCCAAATCCGAACCGCTCGATCCGAATCGCTTCCGCTGGCAATAGTGTTCCCATCCGCGGATATCGCGACCGACCTGACGTAGCCCCCATGCCCGGTGAGCACTTTGCTTGCCTGACCCGTCCGCAAATCCCAGATTCGGACCGTCTTATCCCAACTGCCGCTAATAATCTTCGAGGAGTCCGGGGAGAATATCACGGTGCGTACGCCGTCTGTGTGGCCGGTCAGGATCAGTCGGGGACGCCTCGTTCCTGCGTCCCATGTCCGAACGGAATGGTCCATACTGCTGCTCGCAATAGACTTTCCGTTTAGCGAGAATGCGACTGACCAGACCGGTCCCGTGTGTCCGGTCAAAGTACTCTCGAGCCTACCGGTGGCCGTGTTCCAGACCATCACGGTTCCATCCGGGCTGCCGCTCACAATCGTCCGACCATCCGGTGAGAATGCAACAGACAGCACGGTGTCGCGGTGGGCGGTCAGCGTCTTAAATAAAATCCCGGTCTGTGCGTCCCATAGCCTGAGCGTCCTATCGGAACTGCCGCTTGCGATCGTCTGCCCATTTGGGGAGTAGGCGACCGTTTCCACACAACCGGTATGCCCTGTGAGCGTTCGGACTGGAGGAATCCGGCCCTGCGCCAGTTGATACGACGAGCTGACCGAGAAGACCAAGAGAGTTATCGTTTTCATGTAATATCAACCTCGCAGAGCGCTCCACGTGTCACGCATTCACATTAAACCTACAGCGCCCGCCTCAGATCCTCAATTAGGTCCTCGACATCTTCGATTCCCACGGATAGGCGGATCAGTCCTGCGGTGATACCTCGGCGGTTCCTCTCCTCCTCCGGTACGGCAACATGGCTCATCGCCGCCGGGTAACCCATGAGGGATTCCACTCCGCCCAAGGATTCCGCAAGAGCGAATATCTTCACCGTTGACATTACTCTCTTTGCCGCTTCGAACCCACCCTTGACTGCGAAAGAGAGCATACCGCCGTAACCTCGCATCTGCCGCGTGGCCAGCGCGTGCTGCGGATGGGATGCCAGACCGGGATAGTGTACGATCTCCACGCCCGGGTGCTCGACAAGAAAATGGGCTATGGCTGTGGCGTTCGCACAGTGATCCTGCATCCGGATTTGTAATGTCTTGACACCCCGGAGAACAAGCCAGCAGTCGAACGGTCCCGGGACACCGCCGAGAGCGTTCTGATGGAACTTGATCTGCGAATGGAGCTCTTCGTCGTTCGTGACCACTGCCCCGCCCACCACGTCGGAGTGCCCGCCCAGGTACTTTGTAGTCGAATGAACGACGATGTCGGCCCCCAGGTCTAGGGGATTCTGTAAGGCGGAGCTCGCAAACGTGTTGTCGACCACGAGAGGTATCCGACGTGGCCTGGTTGTTACCGCTGCAGCCGCAATATCCACAAGCTGCAGCAGGGGATTCGTCGGAGTTTCGATCCAGACCAATTTCGTGTCGGGCCGGATAGCCTGCTCGATGTTCGACGTCATCCGGGCATCGACATACGTGATGTCGATGCCGTAGCGCCGATAGACACCTTCGAACATGCGGTAGGTCCCGCCGTAGAGGTCTTCCGCCGACACCACATGGTCGCCGGCAGAGAGCAGGTTCATTACCGCGGACTCCGCCGCCATTCCGGACCCGAATGCCAGCCCGAACTTCCCATTTTCCAGCGACGCCAGGCAGGTCTCAAGCGCCGTCCGCGTGGGGTTGGACGATCGCGCGTACTCATAGCCCTTGTGCTGGTGGAGCCCTTCTTGGGTATAAGTCGCGGTTTGGTATATCGGAACAATCGTCGCGCCGGTTGCCGCGTCAGCATCCTGGCCGACGTGGATGGCGCGCGTCGAGAACCTCATGAAAGGACGACTCCAACGTGCCGCATGAGGCAAACGGTCACTTAGCCGCTTTGGCTTCCGCTTTGACGCGTACGATCTTGCCCTTCAGGTCGATCGGTCCGTTGTTAGCGGGGATTGCCTTCATGACTAGTTCAGCGGAGAGGAGCTGGCCATTTGAGGCATCAAGCAGAGATGTCGTTTCCGCGGTCATTTTCCCACCCTCTGTCGCAGCCTCCATCGTCTGCTTCAACTTCCATGCGGCCGCGCCGTCGACCTTGTCCGGACCGATGTAGGTGGTCTTGATCGTCACCTTCTTGCCCTTGACGGCGGGATTGTCGATTTCCGTCGTCCAGCTGTCGCCTGCTTTGACCGGCTTGTCAGGAAGTACTACCCGCTCGCCGAGAACCATCAAGTGCCGCGTGGGGACGGAAAGATACATGTTCTCACTTTCAGGTTTGAACGACGAAATCTTGCCGCTCTTCGCCTGAATGATCGTCGTTGGTTCGGAGGGCGGGATTTCCGTATCTCCGGCGCCGAAGTTGACTTTGCCGCCCTCCTCAGCCACGATGACAGTGATCTCGCCGCTCTCCTTAACGTCCTTGACAGTGCGCTTTTGAGTCTGCTCTAACGTGATCTCCATACCCCCAATGTCGATCACGGAAGTATTCTTGTAGCGCACCGAATCACCGGCCTTGAGGGGATTGGCGAGCGTGACGGTCTTTTCATCGTCAGCACGTACTGAACCGGCTACAAACAACAGGCAGGCGCCCGCAGCGAAAACTGGAATCTTGTGTTTGAGCATCGTAGAACCTCCTTTAGGAATGTCATGCAGTGAATACGATATACGGGGTCAGGAAACCTGCCGTTTCAGCGAATGTCCAAATATCCATCCCTATGTTTGAGTGCAGGAGATATCTATGCTGTTCGCAAACAATTCCGAAATCCTATGATCATGCACTCGAAATCGTGGAAATGGATGCCGGTTCCAATCCTCGCTGCTCTGCCCCTGATGCCGAATGTCGTTGGCGTCCACTCCATCGGCGCCACACAGACGGTTGTCAAGGGCCGGCGCTCGTTGGTGATGGACGGCCAGGCCGCTCAGCTCGTCGTAGATCTAGCAGGAGGATCAATTGTCAATTTCCATCTGAACAAGCATGGCTTGAATCCGCTCGTTTGGGGAGACAAAGACGAGAAGACCACGCCGCGCGCGATGGGCCATTTCCTCTGTCTGGACCGGTGGGGGCCGCCGTCGGAGGCCGAAAGCAAAAACGGGATGCCTTTCCACGGCGAAGCAGCCAATGTCGAATGGCAAATGCTCCAGCAGCCGATTCTGAAGGATCGAAAAGTGCAGGCCGAACTGTCGGCGGTACTTCCGCTTGCAGGCCTCAAGGTGCAACGCCGGATAATGCTCTCCCCTAACGGCGCATTCTTTGTCGTGCGCGAAGAGGTGACAAACGTCAACAAGCTGGGTCGCATATTCAATATGGTCCAGCATCCGACCATTGGGCCGCCGTTTCTGGACAAGCAAACCGTTGTGGACTCCAACGCGAGTAGAGGGCTCATGCAGAGCAGTCCCATGCCTAATCCCGAAGTTCCCCCGGTTCGTTGGCCAAGCGCGCTTCGTGACGGCCAGTTGGTGGACATTCGCCATTTGACGGACGACCCGAACCCGAACGTGGTCTCTTATACGATAGACGAGAAATACGGCTGGGTCACGGCCAGCAGCCCTTCGCAGGGACTGCTCATTGGTTACATCTGGAAGTCCGCGGAATATCCTTGGTTCAATGCCTGGCGGCACGTTGAGAACGGAAAGCCGCTCGCTAGGGGCCTCGAGTTCGGCACTACGGGACTGCACCAGCCATTCCCCATCCTCGTGGCAAAAGGTCGGTTATTCGGCAGACCGCTCTACGAGTATCTGGATGCCGACCAGACTGCGTCCAAGTCTTACGCATGCTTCCTCTTCGAGATCCCCAAAGATTTCAAAGGGGTCGATCGACTTACTTATTTAGGCAGCCGATTGACCTTGCGCGAGCGGAGTAACCCTCGAAGCCGAGAATTGACGATGGAAGTTGGGAGTCTATTCAACGGCAACGACTAAGAGACCCGGGACGATCGAAGATACGTGGCGTCGCGGTCAGTTCTACGCGGAACCCTTCATATTACGAAAACAAGTTTGACGAGCGCTGTTTTCTTGAAACGTTCGGCATTGGGGTCGCCGAGGATGAAGTAGATCTCAGTGCCCTTCGCGCCGGAGCTGCGGTACGATAGATACCAGTTGGTGTTGGAATCCTGCACAACCACACGCCCGCCGAACGCGCGGGTCGGCGATAGCTCGTATCCCACCGTGAGGATGTGCTGCTGCTGGCGGCCCTGGAAGCTCTGTATCGCTCCCGAGTATCCCACGTCCAGCTTCTTGAGCACGCGCAGGCTCATTTGCGGACCCACGAAGCTGTAAGGCTCATCCGCCTGTTTGCCGGTTATCATTGTAATCCCCCAGCGCCGAAACCGATTGGAGACGCCTTGCTGAAGACCAAATGAGTAAGTGGAATCGGTCTGGTCGTCGAACCTCATGTGGTTGACGCCGGCGGTTATGGCCCAATCGGATCTCGTCGTAAGGAAGAGATCGAGTCCGCCACCGCGCTGGTATGGTCTGCCATCCGAATGCCAGCTGTATTGAGGACCGGTAAAGAGGTTGAAGTCCCGCCAGAATCCGTGTCTCCAGTTGGCGTTCCAGAACATAAAGCTGCGGAATCCCTTGTACCCCGTAAACGGAATGAACCCATCGGCATCACGAAAGCTTTCCCCGACGTCAAATGCCCGAACGGACCAAAACAGCAGCTTATCCTGATAGTTCGCTCCGATCTGCTTGATGCTGCCGCCGGCGGCCTGACCGGACGACGTGCCGATCTCACCCGAGACTCCAAGGTTGCCGAACCGTGCGTCCTGGGAGAATACGCCCACAGTGTTGTTGTCGTCCACCGCGCTCTTTTGGAGGAAGAAGAGGCTCGATGAAGCGGTTGCGGAGAGATCGTGTCTATATCGCGTGACGAAGTCGCTTCGTGTCGCCATTTCGTTTGTGAACATCACTCCGAGAGAATCTTCTGCCGTGAGTTTGCCGTAGAGCTTGGCGCCCGTGAGAAACCTTTCGATCCTACGAGGATAGAAGTAGTTTCCCAGGCCGAAGCCTTGCCCGGACCGAAAGTAATCGGATCCTTCGAGGAAGAAGGGCCGCCTCTCTTCCACGGACCGTTCGCCACGCTGGAACTGAATGCTCTCGACGGCACCCTCGATCGTACCAAAATCCGGGTTAAGGCTGCCGACCGCCGTCACCTCCGGGGCAACCGTATATCGTGCATCCAGACCGGAACGCAGTGAAGGACGTCCATCGCTCACACCGGAGAGGATATACGGAAGGATCGATATCTTCGGATGAAACACGCCCAGCGGTACCTGAACACCCGTCCAAATTCCCTCGAGATCGTTGAAAAAGTTGGGTCCGATATTGCTCCAATAGGACTGTATTTTGGTGCGGTTCTGGAACCGTCGGAAGTTGATGCCCATGTTGACGGGTCGCTTACTGCGCGGATAGTTGAGCATCTCCCAGGGGATCCGAAACTCCGCCGTCCACCCGTCGGTCACGCGCTTAACCGCTCCGATCCAGTCTCCCTGCCATTCCGATTTCTGTCCACGTCCGCCGCCGATCTTCGCTGACCGAGTGCCGATGGCGTTGAGAGAAAACTGGGTGATATCCGGAAACCGATGGCTGAGGAATGGGTCGAAGGTAACTTCTACGTTGTCTTCCGTGTCCTGATTGAACATATCGCCGCCGCGATACTTACTGTCTCGAACCGTTTCACGCGCCGAGATAGATTCCGGCTGGCTGTCGCGAGAATAGAACGCGACGTACAAGTACTTTTCGTCATAGATGATCCAGGCCGTCGTTTGATCTGCCGCCTCCGGTACTGCGCCGGTCTGCCGATCGACGAACTGCTCGGCCTTTGGCGCACTCTTCCAGGCCGGATCGGAAAGATCGCCATCGATCGTGGGGGGATTGTCCGTCCGGATCGCCGCGATCGGACGCTTTGCGAGATCCTGTGGGTTGGCACAACAAGGTATGGCGCCAGCCGCGATGTATCCAAAGAAGAGCACGGTAAAGGGCAGACGCAACAGTGGGTCTCCGGAGCTTTATGGGATTTGCGGAATCGGTTACGGGATTTTCGGTCGCAACTGATCTGTAATTTCAGCGACAATCCGCGGGTCGGTCGTTCCGTTCGACAAACGCACAATTATGGAGGATTTCCGCACCGGGCGAGGAATTCCCTGCGTCGTGGTGACCATCGTGGGTCATCATGCGTAGAAGACGGAGAGATAAGGAGGGCCACCATGTCCATTCGACCGGTCAAGAAACTAATCAAAGCCAAGCCGACCCTCGAGGGCGCGGGAGTTCATCTGCGCCGCGGTTTCGGGTTCGGAAATACGTCGGACTTCGACCCGTTTTTGCTGTTCGACGATTTCCGCAATGACATTCCGGAGGATTACCTGGCCGGGTTCCCGTGGCACCCCCACCGCGGGATCGAGACCATCACCTATGTCCTCGCAGGAACCGTGGAGCACGGCGACAGCATGGGTAATCGAGGGGCCATCGCCGCCGGCGACGTGCAGTGGATGACGGCCGGCCGGGGGATTATCCATCAGGAGATGCCGAAGGGCGACGTCGAGGGCCGGATGCATGGGTTCCAATTGTGGGCGAACCTGCCCTCATCACTCAAGATGACGGCTCCCCGCTACCAGGAGGTCAAGGCGATCGACATCCCAAATATTACCGACGACGATGCCACCCACGTGCGGGTTGTCTGCGGCAGCTTTTGGGGGACTCGCGGTCCCGTGGATGGAATCGCAGCGGACCCGATCTATCTGGATGTTTCGGTGCCTCCCGGCAGACGGAAGACGCTCCCGGTCGAGACCACCCGCCATGCGTTCGCATACGTATTCGCAGGTTCCGGAAAGTTCTGCAACGCTTCCGGTCCCCTCACGGTTCCGACCGAAGGCGTTGGATGGGCGGATACCGCGCCGCCGGAAGAGGCGGACAACCGCTCGCTCGTGCTGTTCGACAGCGGCGACGAAGTCACCGTTCAGGCGGGAGAGGACGGGATTCGGTTCCTGCTGTGTTCCGGTAAACCGCTCGAGGAGCCGGTGGCCTGGTACGGTCCGATTGTCATGAACACCCAGGAACAATTGCGGCAGGCGTTTGAGGAGTTGCAGGAAGGGACGTTCCTCAACGAGGGTTGAAAGTTCCAAGCACCTCCATCCTACTCTCAACTCTCAACCCTCAACTCTCAACCAATCCCAATGGACTTGATTCAGACGCTTCAGGGCAACTGGGCGCTCGAAATGGACGGGGCGGAGATGTACTCCGCCCTGGCTGAGCGCGAGAAGATTCCCGAGCGCCGGACCATTTTCCACAGACTTAGCGAACTGGAGCGCCGCCATGCGGATCAGTGGTCGAACCGACTCCGTGAATTGGGCGCGGCGGTTCCGGCGACCCACAGCGGAAAGGCGCATGCGACGCGCGTGGCCGATACTCCCGGTGGGATGCAGCAGGTCATATTGGCCATCGAGGAGGAGGAACGCCGTGATGTTGCGACCTATCTGCACCAATTGCGGGTGGTCGACGATGAAGCGACGGCCGCCATTCTCCGGGAGGTTATCCTGGATGAGTTTGCGCACGCATATACCCTCAAACGTCTCTATGCACAAAGCAGCCCCCGAGCGGCGCTCAACTACCTGCTGCGAAGTCAACGCCAAGGGACCGGCAGCTGGATCGGGGACGCGATCTATGGCGTCAATGATGGCCTCGGCGCGATCTTCGGCATCGTCAGCGGCGTAAGCGGGGCGACGCTCGGCAACAGCCGCTTCGTTCTTTTGGCCGGCCTCGCCGGAATGGTTGCGAGCGCACTTTCAATGGGTTCCGGGGCATATCTGGCGGCCAAGAGCGAGCGAGAGATATTCGAGGCCGAACTACAGCGGGAACGGATCGCGCTCGAGACCAATCCGGAAGAAGCGAAGGAGGAGATGGCGGTCTTCTACCAGCTCAAGGGCGTCCCCGACGATGATGCCGCCAAGATCGCGGATTACCTGGCGGCCCGCCCGGAGCAGTTCCTACGCACACTGGCGGCTGAGAAACTGAACCTGACGGAAGAAGCGCTGGGAAACCCGATCACCTCGGCGGTTTCCGGTTCGCTCTCGACGGCCGTCGGAGCATTCATCCCGATCATCCCGTTCTTTTTCCTTAGCGGATACCCGGCCGTTATCGCCGCGGCCATCGTATCGCTTATCGCCCACTTCGCCGTGGGAGCCGCGAAGAGCTTAGTGACCGTGCGCTCATGGTGGAGCAGCGGGCTGGAGATGACGGTAGTGGGGGCGGCTGAAGGTGTCGTCACCTATCTCATTGGTATCGGACTGGGCCATGTCGGAAGATGAACGGTGATGGCCCATTCGTTCCAGTGCGTGCCAATTCCGTTTGGATCGCGACTGTCAACGCCCAACCATTTACCCGTTACTTCAGTCCCCCCAGTACGATGCTCCGGGTGAAGAACCGCTGGAAGAACAAGAACGCCGCGATGACCGGGACGATCACGAAAGTCGCCGCCGCCATCATCAACGGGAAGCTCATGACGTAGAGCCCGCTGGAGAGCGCTGACACCGCCAGGGTGAGTGTGCGCATCTCGCCGCTCTTCACGACCAGCAGTGGCAGGATGAAGTCGTTCCATGCTCCCATAAACGTGAACACTGCCAGGGTCGCCAGCGCGGGTTTGCACAGCGGCAGCACGATCTGGTGATAGATGCGGAACTCGGTACATCCGTCCATCCTCGCCGCATCCAGCAGGTCCTCGGGAATGGAGAGCATGAACTGCCGCAGCATGAAGATGCCGAACGCCCCCGCGAAACCCGGAACGGTCAGTCCCAGGTAGCTGTCCAGCCATCCGAGCTGTTTTAGTATCAAGAAGGTCGGGATCATTGTGACCTGAAACGGGATCATCATGGTCGCCAGCAGCAGCATGAACAGGAGGTCTCGCCCCCGGAAACTCAGCCTCGCGAACGCATAGGCCGCCAGGCTGTTCAGGAAGAGGCTGACCCCCGTCACACTCACCGCGACGATGGCGGTGTTCAGGAAATACCGTCCGAACGGCGCGATCTGCCATGCGTCGGCGTAGTTCGACCAGACCGGAGGCCAGTGCAGCAGCCGTGGTGGCCACGTGAAGACCTCGTCCTCGGGCTTGAGTGACGTTGAGATCATCCAGACAAACGGAAAGATCATGGCCAGCGCCAGCGTATACATAATTGCGTAAACGAGCCCTCGCCACAGCAGCCCCCCCGCCCCAATTCTGGGGAGCCTGTGTGCCGTCGACCCGGCCAGTCGCGACTGCCTCTTTTCTAGACTGGGGGAAAGCTCCCCAAAATTGGGGCGAGGAGGCCTCACGTCAGCACCTCCACTCGGTCGCGGTAGAACCGCCACTGGACCAGGGTCAGCGCCAGAACCGCGACAAAGATGACCACCGCGATGGCCGAGCCGTACCCCATCTCCACTCGGTCGAATGAGATCTGCCAGAGGTAGTAGACGATGACCCGTGTGGCATCCCCGGGCCCTCCGCCCGTCATCATGAAAACGGACTGGAATACCTGGAACGCGCCGATGAACCCCATGATCGAAAGGAACATCACCGTGGGCATCAGCAGCGGGAGGGTGACGTGGCGCGCTTGGCTCCATCGGGACGCGCCGTCCAGCCTAGCGGCCTCATAGTAAGTCTCCGGAATCCCTTGCAGACCCGCCAGATAGACGATCACGGCGAAGCCCAGGCCGTGCCAAACCTGCACCAGCACGATGCACCAGAGGGCCGTGCGCTGATCGCTCAGCCAGGCCGGGCCGGTCACCCCCATCCCCTGAAGGACCGTGTTGATGACGCCGAACTTCGGGTTGAGCAGCCATTCCCACACGAACGCAACCGCCACCAGCGAGATGACGTTCGGCATGAAAAAGAGCGTCCGCGCTAACGTCTTGCCGCGGAACCACTTCTCGTCCAGCGCAAGCGCAATGAGCAGACCGGCAGCCAGGCTGAGCGGAACGGCCCCGAACGCATACTTCAGCGTAACCAGCAGCGACGCGGTCACGGTGGGGTCTTCCAGCAGGCGGCGGTAGTTATCCCCGCCAACCCATTGGGCAACATTGATCCCGTCGTACCGAAAGAAGCTGAGCCCGATACCCCACACGCAGGGGACCACCTGGAAGAGGAAGATGAGCAAGAGAGCGCCTGCGATGAAGTCGTGGGCGGGGGACGACCGGCGGGGTTTGTACTTCACGACTATGAGGTCCCACTCGTGTCGTGCGAGAACCCGGCGTAGTTGCTCCCGCTGAACTTCATCCCGCCCGCGCCCCACATCCCGCCCTGACTGGTGACAGCGGCCACCCGCCCAACCAAATCATTGGCAAGCGTCCCCGCACCCTCGTTCAGCAGCCAAGCCGCGCCCAATCCGCACGACCGAGGATGGGACCAGTCGATCCCGAGACAGGGGGAGGGCTTGTTCTCTTGGGGAAGCCGCATTTGACGTCATTCCGAAGGGACTGAGGAATCCGCTACCTGTACCGGGACACCATGATCGACCACACTAACCTCCGCCCTCATATCCAGCCACCGTGAACTGAGGTCATCCCACTCCAGGTTGGCAGACTCAATCAGCGCGATCTTCTTGGCCCTCGACCGCCCCTTGATCTGCTTCTCCCGCGCAATGGCCGCCTTCGGCCCATCGCACTCTTGGTAGTAGACCAGCGAAGTCACGTTGTACTTCGACGTGAAGCCGGGGAGAGACTTGTCCTTATGCTGCCAGACCCGGTACACGAGGTTACTGGTCATGCCAGTGTACAGCACCTTGGTGAACGGATTGGCCATGATGTATACGTGACACTTCATCGAGGACACCCGCGCTTGACGTCATTCCGACGATGGGACGAATCCGCTCTTAACGCGATGATCGTCTGGGCGGGGGCGGATTCCTCACAACGACGGTTCGGAATGACGGCGTTTCTACGCAATCGTGTCACTGTCATACGTCTGCCCCAACACCTGCACAACATAGTCCGCCCCGCTCCCCGACGCCCCGTAGTCTGGACTCCGCGACGGACCCGGTGCAGAGGGAGTGAGTCCTACCGCACGAACGTCTTCTCCGCCTCACGGATCTGCTGGAGGGTTTCTCGCTCGGCCTTCTGGAGGGCGGCTTTCGGCTCCGCGTGCTGCAGGAGGATGTCGTTCAGAGCGTAGTCCAGCTTCTGGTTTAGCTGGCTGGTGAACGGGCCGATGTACTCCATGGTGGTCTGGTTCTGCTCCAGCACGTGGGGAATCCAGGCGCACTTCTCGCGGAACTCGGCGGGGGCCGGCAGGGCGGGGCGGGCCCTTCCGGCGCCGGTGGCCCGCTGGAAGGC
>ORMF010530964.1_pt1 | contig 19505 bp, 15 predicted proteins | sample 1779871 | NCBI WGS metagenome assembly ORMF01 (sample SAMEA104232316, study PRJEB22302) | groundwater metagenome | biome: forest; feature: aquifer; material: groundwater | place: USA | collected 2011-08-07 | depth 5.4 m | reverse complement strand
GGAGGGCGGGCCCCCGCCCCAGGCGGTGGCCGACCGTGGCAATCCACAATCGGTTCTGGATTGTCAGCCAGAGGCTGATCTGCCTTTGACATGACTTCCCGCCAGAGGCGGACAGGCGCACGGCTCGCAATGACGAAATTTTTGAAATCATAATTTTTAATTCATATACTCCAGCAAACTTTTCCCCGTCATCTCCGACGGTTGAGGAATTTCCAAAAGCGCCAAAAGGGTCGGCGCGACATCAGCCAGAATACCGATAGGCGTGGGGTTTGCAAGGAGTGCTTCCAATTCTTCTGCAGGTTTTTCTCTCCTGCGCGCCTCATCCATAATAATAAATGGGACGGGGTTAGCGGTATGTTCCTTGGCGGCCGAACCGCTTGTAGGGTCAATTTTTTGTTCTGCATTTCCATGATCAGCGGTGATTGCGAGGATTCCATTATTCGACTTCATGATTTCAATAATTTTTCCAAGACATTCATCCACCACTTGAATACCGGCAACCGTAGCGGCAAAATCCCCCGTATGCCCCACCATATCCGGGTTGGCAAAATTCATAAGAATAAATCCGTACTTGCCGCTTTGATATTCAGTGACAAATCGCTCGGTGATTTCGCGCGCGCTCATTTCAGGGACTGTGGCGTAGCTTTCGACTTTTTTGGAAGCGATAAGCGCGTGCTCCTCACCGGGAAATGGATCTTCCTGCCCGCCATTAAAAAAGTAGGTAACATGGGCGTACTTTTCCGTTTCGGCCAGTCGCAATTGTTTCATTCCGCTGTCGGCGACTACTTTCCCCAATGGGGTGGTAATGTGCTGCGGTGAAAATGCTACGGCCACCGGAAGTCCTTTTTCGTATTCAATCATTGTCACGATTGCTAAATGAGAGTAGTGCGTGGCACGAGCAAAACCCTTAAAATCGAGCTGTGCGAAGGCTTCCACTAATTGCCGGGAACGATCTTCGCGGTAATTAAAGAAGAATACCACATCCCCGTCTTGTATGACGGCCGTGGGCTTGCCTTCTTTCATAATCACTGTGGGAACGATTTCTTCGTCAAATTTCCCCGCAGCGTAGGATTGCTCCACCGCTTCTTTTGCGGATGGTGCCTGGGCACCTTTTCCTTCGGTCATTGCCGCGTAGTGTTTCTCAATGCGATCCCAGTTATTGTTGCGGTCCATACCCCAATACCGGCCGCCAACGGTTGCGACCTCGCCAAAACCAACCTCTGAACATTTCTTTTTGATGATCTCGAGAAATTCGAGTGCTTTTTGAGGAGCGCTGTCTCGACCATCCGTAATCATGTGAATATAGACCCGCGTGCATTGTTGCCCGGCACAGAGCTCAAGAAGTTTCTCAAGGTGTTCAATGTGAGCATGAACGCCGCCAGAGCTGGCGAGACCTACCAAGTGAATGGCGGTATTCTGTTGTTTGGCTTGTTCGATGGCTTTGAGGAATTGTTCGTTCTTAAAAAACGATCCGTCCTCAATACTCATCGCGATGCGCGGCAGGCTTTGATACACCACTTGCCCGGCACCAATGCCAAGGTGCCCCACCTCCGAGTTACCCATTTCACCCCACATGACTCCGACACTCATCCCGGCGGCTTCCAATGGCCCAAACGGATAGTTGGTCATGAGGCTTGTGATGTTCGGAGTTTGAGCAGTGCGCACGGCATTCCCTTCCATTTGGGGGGAAAGTCCAAAACCGTCCAAGACAATAAGAACGAGAGGGCGTGACATACGTCTGTGTATAAAAAATATACCTTTACAGTATACTCAAATAATCTTCTCTGGGGAATAAACCTTTCTTGTATGAACAGTACCCTGACGGAGAACCTTAATTTGTAAACGATTCACAATAATTACTGTGGAGGGCTTACGCCGCGGTAGCACTCCGGCGTCGATGATAAAATCAGGAGAGTATGTATTTGAAAATAACTTCAACTGTCTCATAAACGCTGGGATGGAATAGCTCGGCGGTTGTCCAGAAATGTTTGCAGAGGTAGTTACGATGGGTTTATTGTAGGCTTTGACAATTTGTAACGCTAGCGCATGCTTGGGCGCGCGCATGCCGATCGTGCCCCTGCCCTTCTTCTTTTTGAGAATGATGGTGAGCGGTCCGGGCCACCACTTCTGTGCCAGATTTTGTGCCTGATTGTTCCACTGGCTATACCGCTGGGCCATGGAGATGCCACTCACCATAACGGAGACTTGTTTTTCTGCTGGACGCTGTTTCACCGCGAATACTTTTTTGACCGCTTTTGCGTTTGTTGCATCGCAGCCGATGCCGTACGAAGTATCGGTGGGATACACGATCACTCCGCCTTGGCGAAGGATGGCGAGAACTTGGCGGAGCTGAGATTTGGTGAGGAGATTGGATTTCACTTTCAGTAACATAGTCATACTGTCATCTCGAGCCTGCCGAGAGATCTCAACGAACGGTGGTGGGATTTCTCGCTTTGCTCGAAAGGACAAACAACTCAGTGAGTGTTTGTTTGACTAAGTTTTTCTTTAATCGCTTTGCGCAGTTCCACGCGGTCATCCCACGAAATTTTTTTGCCATTAGCAATACACATGGCTTGCTCACTGCCTTTGCCGGTCACAAGCACAAGGTCCCCTTTTTGAGCAAGCTCTACTGCCTTTGCGATCGCCTGACTGCGATCCAGGATGGTCAGGAGCGTCACCATACGCCCTTCGTTAACCGACTTCGCCCCATCGGCGACAGCATCGATAATTGACTGCGGATCATCATCGTAGGGGTCTTCATTCGTGACAATCATCACATCCGCCATCCGCGCGGCCATTTCGCCCAGCACCCTCCGACGTGAGCGATCGCGCCCCCCTCCCGTGGACCCCAACACATGGATCAGTCGCTGGTACCCAACAGTATCAAGAAATTCGTAGAGACGTTTAAGGCTCTCCGGCTCTGGAGCATAATCAATAAGGGCTTTAAATAATTGTCCTTCATCAATCCACTCGACGCGTCCGGGCATGGTATGAAACGCCTGCAATGCGTCGCGAGCCGTAGCGGAAGGAACACCCAATGCACCGGTGGCGGCAATGGCCGCAGTGGCATTTTCAACATTAAACCGACCCGGAAGCGGCAACAGCATGGTGCAACCATCCACTTCCATTGTGCTACCATGAACATCGTTCGCAATGATCGTGGTGGTGATACATTCCACTCCTTGAGGAGCGTGACACACCGACTGCCCCGCAATTCCGTCGATCACACAAAATCCAATCTTTCGACCGGCGGGGAATGAAAGATAAAATGGCGCGAAATCATCGTCCAAATTAGCCACGATGGTTTTTTCGACCGTTTTATCACGTAACTTTTTTTTCTCGGATCTCGACACCGCCTGAAACAACGCTGCTTTCGCATTCTTATACTGTTCAAATCCGCCGTGGGATTCTAAATGCTCGGGGGTGAGGTTGGTAAACACCGCGATATCGTAAGCGATTCCGCTGTGACGATATTGGGCGAGACCTTCGGACGATGTTTCAATGATCGCGACCTCGCATTTATTTCGCTTCATCTGATCTAATAGTTTTTGAGTGGCAAAACGCCCGAGCATCGTCATCTTCCGGTCATTGAGCCACTCCACCTCGGCCACCTTAAAATTGGCGGTGGACGTCCACCCCACCCGGTAGCCGGCGCGCTCAAGAATCCGACCGATCATGTTGACAGTGGTTGATTTCCCGTTGGTGCCCGTCACCCCGATGACAATTATGGAGCGAGACGGATGCCCATACCACCAAGCAGCGCACTGCGAAAGCGCCCAATGGTACCTATGGAGGATCCAGCGCGGGGTCAATACGCGGATGGACTGCTTAAGTTGAAATACACCACTATTCATAATTTCTTGATCAATGTCCGAAATTGATCGCCGCGATCATAGGCATTTTGAAATAAGCCGAAGCTCGCTGCTCCGGGAGAAAGGAGAATGGTATCACCAGAATGAGCCACGGCCCGCGCCAAAGAAACCGCTTCACTCATACTGTTGGCGTCTCGAATAGAAAGTTCGTCAGAGAGTTCAAGGAATTGCTTCATTTTTGTTGTAGCGCTCCCGGGCAAAAAAATGACGCCTCGGCAGAATTGTCGTACCACATTAATCATTGATTGATACTCCAACTGCTTGTCTGTTCCCCCCGCAATCAAAATAATGGATCTGCTTTGACTCCTAACGGCGTGGAGTGCAGCAATGACCGCTTCGGGAGATGTGGCGGCAGTATCATTAATATATCGAATATGGTTATGTGTGCGGATATACTCCAAACGTCCAGCAACACCTTTAAATCGTCGCACAACACTGCGGATCACTGCGACGTTCACTCCGGCGATCCAGCACGCTAGTACTGACGCAAGAATATTCGCATCGTTGTGATCCCCCATCAGTGGACTTTCCCCTCGCTCCATCACGCGCACAGCGCGTCGCCCGCTGCGTAGGGTGATCCAACCGTAATCGAGGAACGCTCCATTCATCCCCTTTGGAAGAATGTGCGAACTGACCCACCACACTCTGCTGTTCAGCGTTGTTGCGATCGAACGGGAAGGAATATTATCATAATTGATAATAGCGTGATCGTTGTTCGTTTGATGGGTGAACAAACCGGCTTTTGCCTTAGCATACTCCCGAATATTCTTATACCGATTTAAGTGGTCTGGGAAAATATTGGTGATGATGCCGATGTGGGGACTCATGCGCATTTGATGAATCCCCTCGACCTGCCAGCTCGACAATTCTAATACGACAAATGGTCTCTGGGCCTTTTGCGAACGCAGTAAACGAGAAAGGTCATTGAGAGGTGAAATACGAAGATTGCCGGCAACGAGTGTTCGACGATCGACCGAGCGAAAAATTGCCCCAATGAGACTGGTGGTCGTTGTCTTTCCTCGCGTTCCCGTCACCCCAATGATGGGCGTTGGACAGCGCTCAACAAACAACGACGTGTCCCCAATACGAATGGGAATATGGTGCGCCTTCGCCCATGAAAATACCAGAGTGTTACGAGGAACATCGGGGTTCATCACCACAAGATCGGCGCCAATAATATCCTCTTTGACATGCGCCTTCCCAAGATGGAGAACCAAAGATCCTATCGGATGAGACCTTTTCTGCTTAAGTTGTTGCTGAAATAATTCAATCTGCTTGAGAGCACTCCGCAATGTCGCACGCGTTGCCCGGTCGCTCACCAGCACGCAAGCGCCTTGTCGCAACAACCAACACACGGTACCCATTCCACCCCCTTGCGTGCCAAGACCAATCACCGTCACATGCTTGCCGATGAGATCAGGAAGTATTTTGGCTCTCATACCAGTGCTTCTTGCTCTATTTGTTCTACGATCATTCGCACTGCCACCATAACCCCCACCCCCCCCATCACCGCTAGAGCATTCCATCGAGAGATCCTTTCGACATCGAAGACGCTCCGTAACCAAGGATCGGTTATTGTTAAAAACTGCAATCCACTCACCAAGCCAATAGCGAGAGCAACACTGAGATGAGACCGAAGATTCTTGCGCGCCCAACGCCCAGACACACCACCCAACAGAAGGCCCAACGGGAGCAGTGAAAGCGCCATCCACACCGTCGTCCGAATCCCGACGATATCAACGGGTTGTGGGAGTCGGAACAACGGAACAAACAATGTAATCATCCCCAATACCACCCCAATCACCACCGATACAAGGGTGCGTCGCGCAGAGCCAATCGACTGTGTTGAAAATCGATACGGAAGTTCTCGATCGGTTAACAGTGCTAATAATGGGAACAAGTACACCACAAGGGTCAGCCATACAATATGAAGGGGGGTGAGTAGTTGTGGAGTCACAAATAAAAGCGACCCCAGCAACACGGTCGCGATCGCCGCCATCGTGGCGAGCGAAAAACTAACCATGACTTGAATACAGGCAACAACACGCCTGCCTTCGCGTAGTGCTGCATGAATTGAAAAAAGATTTTCACTTGTTACGATAATATCGGCCGCCTCACGCGCGACGTCTGTGGCATTCGCCACAGCAATTCCAATATCGGAGTGTTTTAATGCGAAGGCATCGTTGATACCATCGCCGGTCATCGCAACAACATGTCCTTGGCGCTGAAGGGCCTTCACAATACGCTCTTTGCCACGGGGTTCAATACGGGCAAAAATACTCGCGTCGTTGACGGCGGCGGATAATTCACCATCGTTCATACGATCAACTTCTGATCCAAGTATCGTCCGATCGGATGGCAACCCTAATGCCGTCCCCACCATGGCCGCGGTCACAGGATGATCGCCCGTAACCAATACAATCCTCAACCCAAGACGACTGAGTTCGTCGATACAAAGACGACTTTCGGGACGGATCGGATCGGCGAGCAACACAAGCCCAAGCCACGTCAAATGGTCGAGCTCAGAGCTTGTGACCGGAAGTCGAGCCCGACTAGTGTACGTCGCTCGAGCGACCCCTAATACACGGTAGCCTTGAAGTGAATACCGTTGAATATAGTGTAATACTTGAGATCGATCGAATGGGGTAAATTTCTTTACCAATGCGCCATCGAATCGATGAGAACAAAGTTCAACGACGCGCTCTGGGGCACCCTTACAATAGAGGCGAAATGAGGGCTTGCTCCCGCGTAACATATGTATTGTGGACATCCACTTTGTATTGGTCGTGAACGGAAAGACACGAATGCGTGGAAACTTTTTTTCAAGAACTTCACGCCGAATGCCCACACTATTTCCGGTACCGGCAATTGCACAATCTGTACTATCACCCACGAATGTTGTACGTTCTCGTCCCCGACTCATGACAGTACTTTCACGCGCATCATTACACAAAATAATTGCCTTCCAAAGTTCTTGTGCGTCAAGAGTACTGTGGGAAAAAAGTAATCCTGATGTTGGAACGACAGTCCCGCTACTCATAATGATGGATTCAACAGAAAGAGCTCCTTGTGTGAGGGTGGCAGTTTTATCGATACACAAAGTGGTGACTCTTCCCAACGTATCAGTGCTGGAAGGTATTTTGATCATGGTTCCCATACCGGCCAGCCTTCTGGCTGCTTCAGCAAACGAAACAGTCACTGCCGACAGCAACCACTGAGGAATGATCGCGACAGAAACAATAATAATCAATGGGAAAAGATCCCTCATGGCAATGCCTCGCGCAAGGCCGATGCTAAATAGCCCAAGAGTGAAACACGCGGCAGCGATCATGACACCGCGATAGAACCGTTTGAGGTCTTGTGATAATGGTGTCGCGGGCTTCACAATATTATATTGTTCCACACCAATTGAACCAACGACTGTTTGTTTGCCTGTTGCGGTAATCGCTACCATTGCGTTTCCCCGTGTCACCATTGATTGTGAAAATACCATGTTCGTTCGAGACAGCAATGACGTGGTTGCTGGGAGTGTTTTAATTTGCTTTTCCTGGGGTGTGGATTCCCCAGTGAGCATCGATTCATCCACTTGGAGATCAACCGATTGTAGTAAACGACCATCGGCTGGAACGGTATCCCCGGTCGACAACAGCACAATGTCCCCCGGGACCACCTCGCTAATGGGACGGAGCTGACTGATGGCCCCAGATTGAGGTTTCTGTAATCGTTTTATCAGTGAAAGGGAATGTATAATGCTTCGAAGAAATGTAACCACCGAAATCTGACGTTCATCGACCATCACCCCCATGATCGTATACATGATGAATAAAATAAAAAAAGCCAGCGCGAGCGAGGAATATTGCATCGCCCAGGCGATGCCGCTGACAATCATCACCGTCAATAGAAAAGGATTCCTCCATTGTCGGACAACGACACGCCAAAAAGAAGGAATATGCGTCTCAACACCCACCACATTAGGACCGAAATGTTCTAACCGTTTGGTCGCTTCCCGTTCAAAGAGGCCCCGAGAAGTTGTTTTCAACTTCTTGAGCGTTTGAATAACGCCAACACTATGCCAGGGCGCAAACGAATTCATACCAAAACTCTAGATAAAATGCACGATTGACTATACCATTCTTGATGTAAAAAAACAACTATTGCTTCGACTCAAAACTCTTGCTACGATAGCAATACTTCTATGAAATTCTCTCCTCGTTTTATTGTCATAATCATCGCGCCAGCCATCATTGTCATAGGACTAATGGCTTGGAATCGTACCCCCACCGCTTCATCAACCCCACCTCCGCCCGAGCAAGCCGAACAACTTCCCCCCGATCGCATCGACGTCCGCGACACCATTATACGCCCTGGTGATGTGGTCACAACCAACAACTTGCCGAATAATTATTATGTCGGCGTCGACAATAAACGATACGTGTTCACCACGCAACAATCCTACGATACATGGTACCCCAAGGCGTCCCCCGTGAAACTACTGGAGCAAAAAAAACTCGAAACAGTCCCGCTGGGTGGCAACGTCACCTATCGCCCCGGCATGCGGGTCATTACGTTTGATACGGACCCATCGTATTACGTCGTTGCCAGCGGAGGAGTGTTAAAAAAAATAACCCAACAGCTGTTGCGTTCGATATACGGAAACAACTGGCGACAACGGCTCGATACCCTGCCGGAATATTACCGTGCCGACTATTCTCTCGGGGTACCAGTCAAGAACATGAATGACTACGACGCTGTAAAAGAATTTGAGACGAGCAAGACAATCAGCATTGATAAAGGCCTGACGAGTAATTTACCGACAACATACTAAATCGTTCATGTACCAATTTGTTTACGATATGGTATACAAATTAGTACAATTCAAAACACAGAGCGGCGTTTCAATATATCACGTTCTGAAAACCAATGTTCTCGAAGTTCTCCGACAAGATAAAAGGATCCCGTTACGACAATCGTATCATCGGCTCGCGCGATCGATCGAGCACGATCAAGGGCCCTGTATGGGCTCTTCTTTTGTTTTGGCCATTGTGCCCACGATCTTCCGGGCATGGGCACATGTGTTCCTCGTGTAAAAATAATAGTGGAAGTAACACGAGAAAGCATTGCGACCACGCGTTGAGTATCTTTATCTGCGAGCATGCCAAGGACAACAATGAGTTTATTTTGTCGCATTTTCTGCAGACGCTCGAGCAGTGCCGAAATTTTTAGTGGGTTGTGCGCGCCATCGAGAATAATGGTTGGATGGTGATCAACGACTTCAAAACGGCACGGCAATCGTGTTTGCCGGATGCCACGCTCGATCGTTGCCAGTGGGATGTGTAGATATTCGAGAATTGCCGTGGCGAGTCGCTCGTTGCTCTCTTGTGCGCTCTTCCCCCTTTCTATTCCGATAAATGTTGCGTGATGCGCTTGGCATGCCCTATGAAAGAGACGTAGGAGCGTGTTCCGATGCTCTGTGGTAAAAAATGTGCAACCGGATTTAATAATCCCTGCTTTATCGCGCGCAATATGCCGAAGTGTTGGCCCGAGAATATTCGTATGGTCCATTCCAATATTGGTGATCGCGGACACAACAGGATCTTCAATAACGTTCGTGGCGTCATACCGACCACCCAACCCCACTTCGAGCACGACCCACCCACACCGCTTTTGTTGAAAATACAACAAAGCGATTGCAAGAAGAATTTCAAAATACGAAGGCCCGTCGGAGGGCGATGCGCGATATGCTGCCTTCACAACGGGGCGAACAATATCGACAAGATCCGCAAATTCGTTCGGAGCAATAAGCCGTCCATTGACTTGAATATTTTCTGCGACAGTAACGCAGTAGGGCGAAGTAAATAACCCAACGGTCGTTCCATGCATCCATAGCCCATTATGAACCATGGTCGACACCGTTCCTTTGCCAGCAGTTCCCGTGACATGGATGACACTCATCGCTTTATCGGGATTTCCGAGCATCGTAAGAAGCAAGCGCGTACGAGTGATGTAGCGCTCAGGATGACTTCGGCTCTTCATGAACTGCGTCGTTCTACCCGTAGAATCGAATTGCTCAAGCCAACGGATCGATTGTGTATAGCGATGGTACGCATCCATAATAAATACGCCCCGATGTTCATCGGGGCGTCGGCTGTGTTATATTCCTTTCCGCCGCAAGACGTACTGGGGATTGATTGTAAACGGAAGTTGAATGACTCGACGACGCACCAAAACATCCAGGAGGCTGTTCGTGAGCACATAGGCCGCCGCGATTCCCACAGCAAACGAAATTCGCTCGAGTGCAACCACTGGAATTAACCCGATCCAAATTGAAGCCTTCAGATTGAATGCGTAGATCCACAACGCTCCTCCCACTGCATGAGCAGAAAATGTTGCGCCAAGGGTACGGGCCATCAGCCAACGATCCCGCAGGAAATACGCGACCATGGGAATAGTCCAGTACAACGAAAAATACCAGACCGTTCGTCCGATCGGGTGCGCGATAAAGGCGATCATTGCTAGCGCTGGAATAATAATATTCCATACAGATTTTTTTCCAAAAAAGAACGCGGCAAACAGCATGGGAAAAAACCGAATGATTGTCCCCGCATCCAGGATCTGTGCTCCATGCAGAACAAAATTGAAGAATTGCATTAAGAACACGGCAATCAAGCCGGGAATGGTTCCAATAAATGCGGGTGCAATCGGGCCAAACGCATCAAACAGCGTAAATTTTGAGGCAGACCCGACCAGTTGACTGAGTGGAACCTGTAATGCGATAAATCCAAGCACAACAAAAACCGCAATAAATATAGCTTGACTGCGAAACGTCGTTCGTTGTTCGTGTGACGACATAAGAAGAAATGAATGAATAATAATTATGGAATCCACCCTCCGGCCACCTCAATATTGGCGCCGTTGAGATAGTTGGAGCCAGGAGAAAGAATAAAGTTGACCGCATTGAGAATGTCGTCAAATGTGGCGTTTCGGCCAGCAGGAATTCCTTCAACCTTCACAATACTGGACTCCAGTACCCCCGGCGAAATCGCATTGACCCGAATGCCATAGGGTGCGTAGGTTTTTGCAAATATTTTTGTCAGCATCAATACCCCTGTTTTAACCAAATAGTAGGGAGTTGTTAATTCTCGAATGGTCAGACGATCAGCGCCTGCGCAGCCAAAATTGATGATCGCACCAGACTGATATCGTTTCATTTGTTCAATCACGAGTTTGCTACAAAGGAACGTGCTGGTGATATTTGTTTCAATCACGTCATTCATATCCTCAAGCGTCACTTTCTCGAATGGTTTATAACTGAAGTTGCCCACGAGGTTAATAAGAACGTCGATGCGCTGGTATTGAGAAATGATCTTTTTAAACATTTGTTTCGTCTGATGTTCATCACGGAGATTCGCCCGGAACAATTTACTGGCAGGATGCTTGCTGTGAAGTTTCTTCTCGAGAGCCTTCGCTTCTGCACTGCTTGTGTAATACTGTCCAATAATCGTTGCTCCTTGTTGAGAAAGAGCAATCGCCAAATGTCGACCCAGGCCTTTGGCGCATCCCGTAATCAAAATTGTCTTACCCGTATACTCGTTCATAGGGAATTCTTGGTGGGTCGAATGGGGAATGTATCGCCAGGTCATCCGGCCTGGTCCGCCTCAGGCGGAAACCCATGACCATCAGCTTATCCCGCCGCAGCGGGACCCCGCACGCTTGCGGGGAAAGGCACCTTTAGAACAACACTCAGCTCTGGGTCGGATGGGGATCGAACCCATGACCATCGGCTTAAAAGGCTGTTGCTCTACCCACTGAGCTACCGACCCAGAGCTGAGTGTTGTTAAATTTGGAATTGTTGCTCCCCGCCTGCATCAGCTACGCTGAAAGCATTGCGGGCAGGTACCAACTGTCATGCCCAAGGCAGATCAGCCTTCGGCTGAAGCTACCGACCCAAGTATTCATAGTCTACTGATTTTACAATAATATTTCAAGAGTGTGTATAGAAGGGGGATAGAATGCCGTTGACTCCCCTGCCAGAGGCCGGTAGGATGTCTAAGCACTCTTTAATCCTCCGTATGCCCTCCGAACGCATCCCCCCACAAAACATCGAGGCAGAACAGTCCCTTCTTGGGGCACTCCTCATTGATAAAGATACCATGATCCGTATCGGAGATGTTGTGCGCCCTGAAGATTTTTACAAGGACGCGCACCGGATTATTTTTGAAAACATGCTCAGCCTCTACGGCAAGCACGAACCCATCGACCTCCTCACCCTCACAAATATATTAAACGCTCAAGGCAAACTCGACGTAATCGGTGGCCGATCGTACCTGGTGCAATTGTCCAGTACCGTCCCTTCCGCTGCCCACAGCAGTCATTACGCCAATATTATTTCAAAAAAAGCGACATTGCGCCGGCTGATCCAAGCGGCTTCAGAAATTCACGAAAGCGCTTACGACGAAAAAAAAGAGGTGGATATTATTTTGGACGAATCAGAACAGTCGTTGTTTGCTGTGAGTCAAAAATACTTAAAACATGTTTTCATTGAACTGAAAAATTTGCTGGGCGACGCATTTGAACGCATTGATCAAATGCATAAACAAAAAGGAAAGTTGCGCGGAATCACCACGGGATTTTCGGACATGGACATGATGTTGGCAGGGCTACAAAATTCCGACCTCATTATTCTCGCCGCCCGCCCCAGTGTGGGGAAAACATCGTTGGCATTAGATATTGCCCGTGGGGTCGCGACAAAAGAAAAAGTTCCGGTGGGCATCTTCAGTTTGGAAATGTCCAAAGAACAACTGGTGGATCGATTGATTTGCTCCCATACGGGCATTGATCTGTGGAAACTGCGCACGGGCCGGCTCTCCGACGATGGTGACGGAGGGGTTTCGGACTTTGACCGATTACGCGAAGGCATGAGCGACCTCTCGGAAGCGCCCATCTACATTGATGATTCCGGCAGCGCCAACATCATGGAAATCAGAACAAAAGCGCGGAGACTCCAAATTGAAAAAGGATTGGGGCTTCTGATCATCGACTATTTACAATTAATGGAAGGCCGTGGCCAGGCCGAGGGCAGAGTGCAGGAGGTATCAGAAATATCCCGCTCACTCAAAGCCATCGCCCGTGAGCTCAACATCCCAGTGATCGCGTTGTCACAGTTGTCACGCGCTTCCGAAGCGCGAGTGCCCGCAATTCCAAAACTTTCAGACCTCCGTGAATCTGGCTCAATAGAACAAGATGCTGACGTCGTGTTATTTATCTACCGTAAGGCCATGGACAAAGGATTAAAGGATGTGCCGCCGGCCGAAAAAAAGATTGCTGAGATCCACATCGCCAAACACCGCAACGGCCCCACCGGGGTGATCGAATTGTTTTTTGACGAAGAACGTGCGACGTTTAAAAACCTTGAAAAGCACCATACAGCTCTTGATGTACCGTTTTAGACCGCCCTCGGTATGAACTCCATCCAAAGACTTTCGCATCTCTTGCGGCAATTGCCGGGCATTGGCCCTAAGGCAGCTGATCGGATTGTTTGGTGGCTCGTGAAACAGCCGGAGACAACTGCTCAATACATTGCTACAGCGCTCCAGCAACTCCACAGTCAAGTCCAAGAATGTGCGCGATGCCGACGCTACAGTGAACGCATTGTCGGCTCCGAAGAGGGCTTATGCGAAATTTGCCGCAACCCTCAACGAGATCAATCGCTAATTTGCGTAGTGGGTGAAAGCAACGACACGGCCATGATCCAGGCCACGAATAATTTTCACGGAGCCTACCATGTGCTCGGAGGGTATCTCGACCCCCTTGAAGGAGTAACGGCTTTAGACATTGCGATTGATCCTCTTTTGAAACGCTTGCTCTCCCCTTACCCAGAGGTCAAAGAAGTGATTCTGGAGCTCAACGCCGACCTACGCGGTGAAACCACAGCACTGTATTTGAAAAATCTGTTGAAAACGAACGCGCCGGCGATCAAAGTAACCACCTTAGCGCGTGGACTTCCCTCGAGCGCCCTTATCGAATACGCCGATGAACTCACACTCTCTGATGCCCTTAAAGGCCGACGAGAAATTTGACACCATCCATTCAGCATCATGCGATGGATCAATTGTGTGCAGTAAAACACCCTCCATATGGAGGGTGTTTTTGGATTACGAAAGTTTGATCTTGGAAAGCGATTGACGGTGGCCGGTGCGACGGCGATAACGGACTTTGCGTTTGTATTTGACGATGGCTATTTTCTTTCCACGGCCTTGTTCAACGAGTGTTGCCGATGCTTTAGTGGCAAGAAGTGGTGTTCCAACTTCAACACTCGGAGTATCACTGTCTTCCATGTCTGCACGAAGAAGAACCTCAATTTCTACATTCTGCCCTGGGTCAGCCACAAGTTTTTCGACCTTCAATTCTTGTCCCGGTTTGACAAGGTATTGTTTTCCTCCGGTGCGAACGACAGTGATCATATTCCTATAGTAGCGGGTGCCCGCTGAAGCTCATATAATGAAATGATACTAGCATATTCTTCGAATACCGTCAATTGTTTGCGTAGTCAACTGGTGAAGATTCTAAATTTGTCTTTGTTCCCTTTGAATTAATAAAAAACCCACAATTAACATAATCAAACCCAGAAGGACGAGCGCGTACACCTTTTCCTGTGTTTGAAGGAGATATCCTGATATGCCAAACAGACTTGTTGCCGTAAGCACGGCAACCACGGCTTGACGGTGGGAAAAACCAGCATCCAATAAACGATGGTGAAAATGCTTGCGATCGGCCGCAAACGGCGAACGATGTTCGATGAAGACACGACGAACCACGACCCACAGGGCATCCAGGAGCGGGATGCCAATGATAAGGAGTGTAGTAATCACTTTTGTTCCGGTCATGATCGAAAGCACTCCGAGAACAAACCCAATAAGCAAACTCCCGCCTTGGCCCAAAAACATTTTGGCCGGATGCCAGTTGATGATGAGAAATCCTGCGCAAGTACTCCCAAAGACAAGTGCCAACAAAGCATTCTGGGGTTGATTGAGAACCGGCAAAAGGCTGACTGCGAAAAGAATGAAGCCGCCGATTGCACCAATGCCGGTGACAAGACCATCAAGCCCGTCAAAGAGTTTTGTGGAATACATGACCACGAGTAACCACGCAACGGTAAAGAGTTGTGAAGCGGCCCCGAGCGCCACAATGCCTCCCCACGGGAGCCGAACGGATGTGACTCCAATGCCACCGACCACCACAACGGCGACAGCCACAAAACTCCACACTAGTTGTGCGCGGGGAGATACTGAACGATAATCATCAATCATGCCGCCAATTAACAGAATGCCCCCTCCAACAAAAAAACTAAGAACGTGTCGGAAGTGAAGAGAGGGTGGAAGAGGCCACGCATCCAGCGCTGTGATCAGTAAGACAATCAATCCAAGACTGGCCAAGATGGCAATGCCCCCTCCATAGGGAATGGGACGCTTGTGGAGCGTACGATGCGGTGCTCGGCTGGGACGATCAACATATCCCCATGCAATCGCGAGGGGCCCGAGAAGCCTAGCAAGTCCATACGACAATACCAATGATCCCATCGCCCAGAGACCAAATAACACAGTTGAAGTTCCAAATCCCAAAACTCAAATCTCAAATAAATCTCAAATTCCAATATACAAAATTATTTGGAACTTGAAGATTGGAGCTTATTTGTAGTTTGGTGCTTGTGATTTGTGATTTATTATCCAATCGGTTCGATGATGCCGCTGGGAAGTATGCGAATCTTTGACCCGTGCTGAATAGACCCTTCGAGCATGGCGCGCGCCAGTGCGTTCTCAATATTGTCCTGAATGGCCCGGCGCAACGGACGCGCCCCATATTGCTGGTTAAACCCAATGGATGCAATCCAGCGGATGGTGGGGGGCGGGAATTCCACTTCTATTCCCTTCTCTTGGAGGGTCTTATGGATCTTCTCCAGTTCCAACCCTGCAATACGCTCGATATGATCACTCGTGAGTGGTTCAAAAATAATCACATCGTCAAACCGATTAATGAACTCTGGAGGGAATATGGTGGGCAAGATACGCTCCAATAATTCTTTCCGAATAGTCTCTAACCCCCGCCCCTCTTGAAATGACGAAGTGATAAATGGTGTGGCGGCATTGGACGTGGCAATGAGGAGTATGTTGGTGGCGTCAATCGTGCGCCCCGTCACATCCGTGATGCGTGCTTCATCCATCAACTGCAACAAAACCGTAAGAATCTTAGGATGCGCTTTCTCGAGTTCGTCGAGAAGAAGGAGACAGTATGGGTTACTGCGTAATTGCTCTGTGACCACCCCCCCCTGGCCAGATCCGGCAACCCCCAAGAGGCGTTCGATACTCCCGGCTTGCTGATATTCCGACATATCCAGGCGCACCATTTTCATAGCGTTACCCAGCAGTGTGTGCGCCACCGTACGTGCAATTAATGTTTTCCCAACTCCTGTGGGACCCAAAAACAATAAATTCGCAATAGGGCGTGAGCGCTCTTCCACTTGTGCACGCGCCCGACGAAGGGCGTTGGCAACAGAAGCAATGGCGGTTGTTTGACCAACGATTTGTGTGGATAACCGATCTTCAAGATTAAGTAATAAATCTTTTTCTGCGCTTCCCACTTGCCCAATCGGAACGTGCGTCATGCGACTTACCACCTCATCTACCACCGCTTTTGTACACAGTGGAATAGGTTTTTGATCGGACGGCACCGCAGCAATTGCCTCATCGAGTACTTGCAACGCTTTTTCTGGCAAGTACCGATCGTGAATCAAACGCGCAGACGCGGTGATCGCCTCACGAATGGCCGGCACGGTCACCAATACTTGAACATTCCCCTCTTGACTGGCTGCATGAGCCTCGAGTACCTCTTGTGCTCCCTCGCGTGAGAGTTCTTCAATATCAAATCGATGAAAGACTGAAACAAAACTACCTTTTTTTTCTAGAGTTTGCGTCCACTCCACAACTCCGGTCGTCGCAAATACCACGAGGCCAGAGCGTTCAATGGTGCGCAACAGCTCATCAACAACATCCATCCCCCGTTCACCACTTCCCAAGCCAACCCACTGTTCAATTTCTTCGAATAAAAGCACCACATTCTTGGCACGGGCAACTTCGGCGATCAATCGCTGAAAGCGTAGCGCGAGCTCGCCCGGATGCGTTGCGCCGGCCAACAGTCGACCGGGATCGATCGAGAGCAAACGATGATCAGAAAGAATCGATGGGACACGGCCTTCCACGATTCGTTGTGCCAACTCCTGAAAAAAACTCGATTTTCCGACCCCCGGGTTTCCCACCGCAATAATATGACGTTGTTGACCTTCGATCATTTTCCACAAACTCTCGAATTCAACATCTCTGCCAAGTAACGCCTGAAACCCCCCACGCTTCGCCGACTCGGTAAGGTCGCGGCTGACAAGGTCTAAGAGCGGTGTCGCGGTAGAAGTCATGGTGACGTTCATGGGTCCCCTGGGGAGCCATGAAGCCCGTTTGTGATAAAAACGCGCCCGACGACGCAACGAGGCAAGACGAGCCTGCCAGCGTGCGGCATCTAAACAGTGGGCATGCGCCTGGGGCCACGCGCTCAACAATTCAATCATGGACGGTTGAGAAAGGAGCCCAGCGAATAATTCTACAATACCAATACCGCTACGCCCATGTTCCGCCGCGTATGAATACGCACTGCTGATTACAGCATCAAGTTGACTGTCTCCCGGACCCTGGGATTCTTTTTCTTGCAGTGCCGCAATACACTCGCCTAACGGCACCTCTGAACGCAAAAGAAGAATAATCACTTCGGGCTCTTTGATTAAGGATCGAAATAACGCAAATACGCCGTACTCTTGTGAACGATCGATCACGCGCCATACTCCCGACGAAACCCGCTGTGATGATTCTTCCTCTATAGAAAATCTATAGACAAGAAATGCGCACCCCACCATCGCCAGCCAAAATAATCGCGAGATAAGAGATGTTGGATCAACGATACCGGTAAGCGTCTGGCCATTGGGATGAAACAACACCGAAAGGAGAATACCGGACAATAGCATGGTCACAACAAGAATCACACTCGCATCTAAACAATGTCGTGCGAAGCGCTTGCTCCAGCGACGCGTCTGCGCTGTGGATGATACATCAATCGTCATGGGGCTGGGGACTTCATTCATAGAGACTACGGACACTCATCCCGATGGCAAGAACCGGAAAAACGATATAGGTACCCAAGATTATGGCATGAAATACGATCCACACGAGAACCCACAATGTTTTATACACTAATACCACAAACCGCATCACCACACTGACCATCCTGCCCCTCCAATCGTTCTGTCCATACATGGGAATAAACAAAGCACAGGCCCATTGTTTCCAATGGATATGATCTTCAAGTTCCGCCAACTCCTGCCAAGCCCAATGAAATATATTCTTAAGGCCTGCCCCATACCACCATATGACAAAACGACCCACTTCGAGCACCGGGACGGTAATAAATGAAACAATGGAAGTGACCATAGTGTTTGTATTATAGCACATTCGTTTCAAGATCGATGAACGGAGCAACGCGTTCGGCTGTGGCAGAGGGGAGAAGTGTATGGAGGGTCGCTCCGAGAGACCGCCGTGAATCGGGAGAGTGTATTAGATTTGTGATTTGAGAGGCAAAATCATCAGGATGAATATCCCATTGGGACACAAGTATTACTGCTTGGTGTTTGGCCAACCATTGTGCATTCACCTCTTGATGTGTTTTGGGAAGTGGAAGAATAACGAGCGGTTTTGAAAAATAGGCACACTCACTTACTGTATTCATCCCGGCACGGGCAATCACCACAGTGGCTTTTGCGTACCATTGACCAAGGTCGTCGGCGTTGATCGTCGGTATCGCACGATACCATTGTGGAAGCTTTGGGGGAACAGGTGTGGCGAGTCCGACACTATGGACAATGTCAAATTCACCCTTCAATAAAGGGAGCATCTGCCAAATAAGTGTATTCAACGACTGTGCGCCGGAACTGCCGCCAAGAATGAGGACAAGTGGACGATCGGGAACGGACGATGTTGGTTGGCGCTGCCTGGGAAGAGAAAACCGTGTGAGCGAGCCAATCCATTCTTTCGGGCTGTATGGGAGGGAAGGCACCGCTTCGGGAGGAATGGTTATCGCTCGTTGCCTCGCGAGAGGTTCCATGAGTCGATTCGCGAGCCCACGCTCAACATCTTGCTGAATGGTAAGAATGGGAACGCCGAGCATCCACCCTGCCCAGGCAACCGGCACGGCCACAAACCCCCCAGCAGTCCAAATCACATTGGGTTTCACCTTGCGACAAATGCCTAACGCCTGAACAAACGCCCGTATCAATGTAAACGGCAACAACGCATTCTTCCAATGCCAGTACCGGTGCAGTTTGGCAGTAAGGATAAAATGCTTGTTGATGACCCCCATGGGATAATACTTCTGTTCCAAGGCGCTGCCGGTGCCGACCCAACTAACCCGATCGCGCTCCCCTACGCTCAACGAACAGTTGCGCCACTGGCACAATACTGTTAACGGAATCATGGACCCTGCCGTCCCCCCGCCCGCGCAAAGAATGTTTAATCCTTTCATACACGCGACCATAGAACCCTC
>ORMF011137299.1_pt1 | contig 19509 bp, 24 predicted proteins | sample 1779871 | NCBI WGS metagenome assembly ORMF01 (sample SAMEA104232316, study PRJEB22302) | groundwater metagenome | biome: forest; feature: aquifer; material: groundwater | place: USA | collected 2011-08-07 | depth 5.4 m | reverse complement strand
CTCACCCTAGCCCTCTCCCCATTCTGAAGAGGAATGGGGAGAGGGAATCGTGATTAGACGCTGGCCTCGACCTGCTTGGCCTTGCCGTTGCCGATGGCAATGGTGCGCGGCTTCAGCCGCTCCGGCACATTGCGCACCAGGTCGACGTGCAGCAGGCCATCCTTGAGGTTGGCGCCCTTGACCTCGACGTGGTCGGCGACCCGGAAGCGCCGCTCGAACGCGCGGGCAGCGATGCCGTGGTGCAGGAACTGGCGCTCCTGGGCCTCGGGCTTCTTCTCGCCGCTGATGTTGAGCGTCTGCTCCTTGACGTCGACCTTCAGCTCGTCCTCGCTGAAGCCGGCCACCGCCATGGTGATCCGGTACTCGTTGTCGGAGAGCCGCTCGATGTTGTAGGGCGGATAGGCGGCCGGACCCGCGTCGACGCCGGACGCGTTGTCCAGCAAGTCGAACAGCCGGTCGAAGCCGACGGTGGAACGATAGAGGGGGGCAAAATCGATCTGTCGCATCACAAGTCCTCCTTCAGAAGCGACGTTGTGCACTCTGCCTGCCCGCTCGGGGCGAGGAACTTACCTGCCGCAAGGGCCAGGCAGCGCTCGGTAGCGCACCCGATCATCGGCATGCGCTGCCATTGATCTAGGTGCGAACGCGGCAGCTTCAAGAGGTCCTGCTGTCACCCGGATCGCCGGGTGGCCTTGCGCCCCTGACTGGCGCGGGCGATCGCCGATCAAGGCGAAGTTTCGCGACCATGGGCGCAGCAAGACACCGGTCGAGATGGTCAACGAGGTGCTATGCAAGCTCATCCGCCACAACAACCCCGGCGGCTGCACAAAACGGGTCGATGTCGTGGCCAGCGCACGGCAGCGAAGAATTTCCGCAGCGCACAACACGATTTGGCTCGACAGCTTGACAAGGTACGGCTAAGCCGTATATATGATCTACGGGGACTATGAATGGGACGACGCGAAGGCCACGCGCAACCTTGCTGACCATTGCGTTACCTTTGAAACAGCGACACGGGCGTTCAAGGATGCCTTCGGCCTCGGTTTTCTCGATGACCGCGATCCCTATGGCGAGGAAAGGTGGATTAGGCTCGGCATGGTTGATGGCACGATCCTCTTTGTAGTCTACACAGAGCGCGGTAGCCGCAAGCGAATCATATCCGCACGAGAGGCGGAAAAGATGGAGATAGACTTCTACTTCCAACAGAACACCAGTGGTGAGTGACATGAGTAAAATGACCCAAGCCGAACGCACGGCAGCGGCGCATGCCGATGCTGACGCCAAGCCGTTGACGAAAGCGGACTTCCTGCGGATGAAGCGCGTGCCGCGCGTAAAGATCATCCGCGAGGCCTTGGGCCTTACGCAGGAAGAATTTGCCACCCGCTTCCACATTCCAATTGGAACGCTGCGTGATTGGGAGCAGGAGCGTAAGGTGCCAGATCAGACCGCGCTTACCTATCTGACGGTCGTGGCTCGGGAGCCAGAAATGGTCCAGCGCGTGTTGGAGAAGGCGCACGCCCAGCGTTGATGCACAAGACTGCCGCCTTGCTTGATGAGGGGCCCGTTCAGTCGTGAACGGAGGCGAAGTTCCGCGATCACGTGCGCAGCAAGACGCCCGTGGCGATGGCCAACGAGGTGCTGTGCAAGCTCATCTGCCACAACATCTGCGTCTTGATCCAAAGAGACGCACGAGCTTGGCATCGACGTAGAATTTCGGAAAAAATAGCGCTCATGCTCCTTGGCGAACTGCTTGAGCTTGCCGCACTGTAGCGCCTGCTTGAGATTCATCCGCCCCTCATTGATGATCAGCGGCCTCGTATTCGGCCCGCTTTGCTGCAATTTGCTCGCGCGTTTCAGTGATCCAGCGCTCAAGGAGGTGAATAGCTTCCACGTACAAATTCCATGCCGCCTTTTGCGTGGGGAGGCGTTCATGCCTAGCCGATTCCGGCAACGCAGCGATCGTTTCACTCCAAACGTTCAAGTGCAGAATGAGAGCTGGCGGCGCTTTCCACTCCCACCAGAGCCCCTTGAGTTCACCGTAGTCTATCTTTTGGAGCACCGCCCGCATGTCGGGATGCGCGCGCTCAAGCCGGGCACGCAACTCCTCAGCCTGCTTGACATAGCCCTTGGGACCCATCTTCGGCCACTCTGTGGGCCACCCGTCAAACACAGGTTTCCTGAGCGCATAGAAATCGTCGGAGACCTTTTCCACGACATCCTTGATGCGCGCTAAGGCCTGCAAGCGGCCCTCAATGCCCGCCCGCGTGTAGCGCGGCTTTGCCGGCGCTGCCGCCGTGGGCTTTGCGATTGCAGCAACTGGCCGTGCCGCTGGCGCGTTCGCGTCCCGGTATATTTGCCAGGCGACACCGCAGAGCGCGATTAGCAGACCAACAGCGACAAGATGAATTGGCTCAAACATAAGTCGCTTCTTGCCATTCCGCTCTCGCCACTCATTGGTCCAATGCCATACGGTGGCGGCCGCTCCCACGCCAGCGAGCGCCATGCCAGCCGCGAATCCTAGCGCCTGGATGCCAGAAGGGAGAGTGCCGGCTAGTGCGCTCATGAGCGCACCCCCAGCGATAAGCGTCCAGCGAGCCAGCGTCGGCAGATTCGCGAGCGTGCCTGCAGCCCCAGCCATGCGGCCCAATCTGCCCCGAGTCCCCTACGTATGTACAGGGAACGGGTTCTTTGTGCAGAAACGCCGCCTGCACAAAAAGGGGCGCCACTGAACGCCATTTTGTGCAAAGCCCCGTCGCGTCGTCGCGAGGAGAAAAACTGCATCAACACAATGGCTTATGGGTAGCTTGAGCATAACCGCCTTCATCTCCCGTTCATGTTCCCGCCTCCACTCTGCCGCAGGGACGAGAGGGTGGCCATAGGTCAGAGGAGATCCGTGCGATGAGGAGTTGGGTGTTGGCGGCCGGCCTGCTGGCGGCCGCGGTCACGACGGGCGCGCAGGCTGCCGATCTCTATGACGGTCCTCCGCCCGACCGGTACGGCCAGGCTTACGAGGACCCGCGGTACTCGGATATCTACAAGTATCCGGCGCCGCCACGTTATGCGGTGCCGCCGCCGCGGCCCTATGCGGGTGTGCCCGTGCCGCCGCCCTATGCCGGGCCGCCGATCCCGCGCGAGCGCGTCTATCGCGACGACGACTATGCCTACGAGCCCAAGTATTTCCCGCCCGGGCCGCGGCGCTACTCCCATGCCGACCCGCGCGGCCATGCCGACCCGCGCGCGCCCTACGCCGGCCGCTGCGTGCCGCAGGAGCGGATCAAGGATGAGCTGCTGAGCCAAGGCTGGCAGGACTTCCACCATGGGAGCGTGCAGGGCGAGGTAGCCACGGTTCACGCCCGCCGCCCGAGCGGCCGGTTGTTCGCGCTCACCATCGACCGCTGCACCGGCGAGATCGTCAGCGCTCAGCCGATGGAGCCGCGTCGCTACGGTCCTTACGCCTATGGCGAGCCCAACGGGTACGGCCCGCCGCCGCGGCGCTGGGACCGGGCCTACTGAGGATTGCACCAGCAGATGTCTGACGGGGCCTCGGCCAGCGCCGGGGCCCCTTGCGTTTTGACCGCGCCCTGAGTCGGCGCGGGCCTGTCTCGATTCACCCGCTCCTGCTATAGAGCCACGAGCGATTCCGGGCACGCTGGAGGCAGGAGACGCGCATGGAGCTGGTGGCGCTGGCAAAGAACCCCGTTCCGAGCGGGGCAACCACGGGAATGCTCAAGTGCCCCAACGGGGTAGAGCTGCGCTTTGCGCGCTGGGAGCCCACGCGCCCGCTCCGGCGCGGCACGGTTTGCCTGTTCCAGGGCCGCGGCGAGTTCATCGAGAAATACTTCGAGGTCGTCGCCGACCTGCGCCGGCGCGGCTTTGCCGTGGCGACCATGGACTGGCGCGGGCAGGGCGGGTCGGCGCGCGTCCTGGGCAACCCGCACAAGGGCTACGTGCGCTCGTTTGCCGACTACGATCAGGATCTCTTCCATTTCATGAAGGAGATCGTGCTCCCCGACTGCCAGCCGCCCTACGTCGCGCTCGCCCACTCGATGGGCGGGCACATCCTGCTGCGCAACGCGACCGTGCCGGGGTCGTGGTTCTCGCGCATGGTGCTGAGCGCGCCCATGATCGCCATCGCCAGGGAGCGGCTGGGCGCGCCGCGCGCGCTGTCGCGCGCTTATGCGGAGATCCTCTCGGGCCTCGGGCTCGGCTTCATGTACGCGAGCAACGGCCGCGACACCCCGCTGGAGCTCGATCCGTTCGAGGGCAACGCGCTGACGTCCGACCGCGAGCGCTATCAGCGCAATCGCCAGGTGCTGGAGGCGGCGCCCGGTCTGGGCCTCGGCTCGCCCACTGTTGCCTGGCTGCGCGCCGCCTTGCGCTCGATCTCGCGGCTCACGGCGCCCGATTATCCGTTGCGGGTGGAGGTGCCGCTCCTGCTGTTCGCGGCCGGCATGGACACCATCGTGTCGAGCCGCGCCATCGAGGAGTTCGCGCTGCGGCTGAAGGTCGGCACGCACCTGCTGATCCCGCAGGCGCGCCACGAGATCCTGCAGGAGACCGACGAGGTGCGGCAGCGCTTCTGGGCGGCGTTCGACGCCTACCTCGCCGACAGCGCGGCGGCTGCCTGAGCCGCGCCGATCTGATTTCAGCGCAGGCGGCCTATTTGCTCTTCCCGCGCCCGCCGGCCAGCAGGCCTCTCAGCTTCTCGAGCTGATCGGCTTCGGCATCCTGGAAGCCCATGGTGCCGACGCACCGGTTGTCCGCGTCCATGAGATAGACGTAGGCCGAATGCACGATGGTGTAGCCGCCGCCGTCCTCCGGGATCTTGTCGTGGAACGCCTTCCAGGCCTTGGCCGTGGCGGCCACCTGCTCCGGGCTGCCCGTAAGCCCGATGATGCGCGGATCGAACGACGACAGGTAGGCGCGCAATTGCTCCGGCGCGTCGCGCTCCGGGTCCACCGTGACGAACACCACCTTGAGGCGGTCGCCGTCCGATCCCAGCTTGCCGAGGTGGCTGCTCATCTCGAGCAGCGTCGTCGGACATATGTCGGGGCAGTTGGTGAACCCGAAGAAGATCGCGTAAGGATGGCCGGCGAGCGCCGCGCTCGAGAACGGCCGGCCGTGCTGATCGATCAGCTCGAACGGCCCGCCGACCTCCGGCGCGGCCTGCGCCAATGCCACGCGAGGCGACCAAATGCCCGCGCCCGCCCAGAGCGCCAGCGCGAGGGCGGTTGTCAGGACATTGACCCTTGCGCGAGCGAAGGCGCATGCCATCGCCGTGTCCTCCGCGTTGGGGGCGAAGCCTACAAGGTCGCTCCTCGATCAGTGCATTTTGTGGCCGCTCGATTTTGCGCCGATCGCGGCCACCTGGTACTCCACCTCGACCGAGCCCGCCTTCTCGAACACGAGCGTGCCCTTGATGGTCTGGCCTTCCTTCAGGCCGCCGCGCAACCCCATGAACATCAGGTGGTAGCCGCCAGGCTTCAGCTCCACGGTCTGGCCCGGCTTGATCTCCAGCCCCTTGGGCAGCTTGCGCATCTTCATGATGCCGTCGGTCATGCTCATCTCGTGCACCTCGACCGCGCTCGCCATCGGCAGCGAGCCGCCGATCAATCGGTCGGCGTCCTGGCCGGGGTTGGTGATCTTGAGGTACCCGCCTGCGACCTGGGCCCCTCCCGGCGTCGCGCGCGTCCAGGGAGCCTCGATCACGATGGCACCGACTTTGTAGGATCGAGGCGCCATTGGCGACTGGGCGTAGCCGTCGCTCGATAGCGCCCAGGCGGCGATGATCGAGAGCAGCACCGCTGCGATCGTTTGCAACCAGTAGGGGCGCGTGCGCGCGCCTGTGGGGATAGAAGCCATGTCGAAGGTCTCCGGCACGAATAGAACATGCGGCGCGCCACTCGCGTGCCGCGGCTGAGCATTGTCCGTTCAGGAGACGCTCGGCGGCCCTCGTGCCGGGGGCCATAGGGTGCTCGCCTGGGTAGCCGTCGCAGCCCCCAAGTCGAATCGATGCGCGATGCCCCGGGTCGGCGGCGGCAAGACCTCGGTTTCGCCAGCCAGAATGAGCGCCCCGGCCAGCACGCAACAGCTGGGGCAAATGCCTTGCGCGCCCGATGGGTCCGGCGCCTGCGGCAGGTCCGAAGCGGGGCCCCATTGCGAGCCGAGGCCGCCGCGGCAAATGTCCGCCAGGTCGAGATGTAGTGGGTCGATTTGCGCTCGCGCGTCGAGCATGCCTCCGTTGTGGCGCGCGGCGATGCCGACGTGCAGGAGCACGCTGAAGGCTGCCAGCAGGCTGAGCCAGGGACGCCGCCGCATCGCACCCGTCGATGACGCCAGAGGAGACGCTCAGTATCTACCCCTGCGCGGCGGCCTCAAAGAGCCTTTCCGCCGGCATCGACTGCGCCCTATCGTCCAAGAAATGGGTCGCGCTCTAACGTACGCCGCGCAGGATCGCCAGCGCTTCCTGATGCACGCGGCGATCGCCGGCGGCGATGATGCGGCCACCCTCCGCGGCCGAGCCGCCCTCCCAGGTGCTGACGATGCCGCCGGCCGCCTCGATGATGGGCATTAGCGCCACGATGTCGTAGGGCTTGAGGCCGGCCTCGACGATGAGGTCGGTCGAGCCGGCTGCAAGCAGGCAATAGCCGTAGCAGTCGCCGCCATAGCGGGTCATGCGCGCGCGCGATTTCAGTTCACCGAAGCCGGCGATTTCGCCCGCCGAGGCGAACAGGTCGGGATGGGTGCTGGTGAGGATCGCGTCGGCAAGTCGCGCACAGGCGCGCGTCTCGAGGCGGCGGGTCTTGCCGTCCGGGCCCCGCCAGCGCGCCACCCGCCCATCCGACCAGAACCGTTCGCCGGTGAAGGGTTGGTTCATGAGGCCCAGGATCGGCCGAGGTCCGTCCATGAGTCCGATCAGCGTGCCCCACAGCGGCGAGCCCGTGATAAAGGCGCGCGTGCCGTCAATGGGATCGATCAACCAGCGGTAGCGGCCCTTGCCGGCAACGGTGCCGTATTCCTCGCCGATGATGCCGTGATCGGGGAACCGGGCCATCACAGCCTTGCGAATGGCGCGCTCCGCGGCCCGGTCGGCGGCCGTCACGGGGTCGAACGCCGCCGGACCCGCCTTGTTCTTGACGGCGACCGGCTTGCGGAAATAGGGGAGGATGGCGTCAGCCGAAATATCCGCGAGTACATGGGCGAATTCGAGCTCCGCCTTGCTTGCAATATTTCGAGAACTTGTCACAGCATTGCGCCCGCTTTTGCCCGCTAGCCATCCAGCTTAGCTTGTGAATACACGGGAAAATCCACGAAATTCACCCGATCGTTGCTACTGCGCTATAGGATAGCCGACTATCGTGGCGATAAAACCACATGCGCACAGAAATGCAAGCCGAGCCATATGGCCGCAGTTGCACTGCAGCACGAATATCCCCATATCATGCTCAGCGGCACACTTGGGCCAGGCTCGATGTGCTGTGCCCACCTTGGGCGTTTCCTCCCTAGCCTTGGGCCGTTCGTCTCCTCGAGCGGCCCCTTCTTTATGTCGGGCCAGCCGCGCCACCTGCCCGCTCATGGTTCAGACTGAGCCATGCCCTAACCAGCTTTCTGCAATGCAAAACGAATCTCTTGCATTTTGTGCGCCGCACATCTAAATATGGCTTGCGAGGCCGGCGACTCGTCGCTGGTTTCGTTGCCCTCCTTGGGCGTTTCCTCCCTAGACTTGGGCCGCACGGACCTCCGCGCGGCCCCTTTTATTTTCCCCTTGTGGGCGCGGCACTTCCTTCACTCTGGCGTTCCTTGTTGCGAGCGTGGCCGTGGCCATGAGCGCGCGCTCGGGCAGTCGCTTGTCGGACCAACCCAGGTGCGGCTTGGCCGGGATCGTCTGTTGCGATGCAATATGATCGCACGGCTGGAAATGCCTGATCGGCCGGTGCCTATTCCGCCGCCGCCCGCTTTTCGAGCAGCAGCGGCAGCGCCGCGAATACTTTCGCCGCCATGTCCGAGAGCGTGCGCGCGAGCTTCTGGAAGTCCTTGCTCTTGGAGAGCGTTGTCTCGTCCAAGTAGAGCCCGCGGTTGATCTCGAGCTGCAGCGACTGCACGCCCCGGGCGGGATTGCCGTAGTACTCGGTGATGAAGCCGCCGGCGTAGGGGCGGTTGACCTGCACGTCGTAGCCCGCCCCCTGCAAGACGTCGCGCATGAAGCGGGTCAGCTTGGCGTCGCACGCCGCGCCGAAGCGGTCGCCGAGAACGAAATGCGGCCGCCCGCCGGGCGCCTGTGCCATGGAGGCGGACGGCATCGAGTGGCAGTCGATGAGCACGGCGATGCCGAAGCGCTTGCGGGTCGCCTGCAGCAGCTCGGCAAGCGCCGCGTGAAACGGCCTGTAGAGCCGCTCGATGCGCTCGAAGGCGGCGCCGATCGGCAGCCGCTCGCGATAGATCTCCTCGGTATCGGCAACGATGCGCGCGATGGTGCCGAGGCCGCCGATCACGCGCGCCGACTGGGTGTTGGCAAATTCCGGCACCCGGCCGGTGAACAGCTCGGGGTCGAGCTCGTAGGGCTCGCGATTGACGTCGAGATAGGCGCGGGGAAAGCGGGCAGCGATCAGCGGCGCACCCAGCGCCACCACCGGCTCGAACAGCTCGTCGACGTAGCAATCTTCGGACTTGCGTAGGGTGTGCGGGTTGAGCCGGGAAGACTCCAGGAAAGCCTTGGGATAGATGCGCCCCGAATGCGGCGAGCAGAACACCACCGGCGCGAGCTGCTCTTCGGGACGCAGCAACGTAAAGGGCGGTGTCAATTCGGCAAGTATGGAGGCGCGTTCACTGGCTGGCATGTCAGTATGGAGCGTTCTCGAGCGTGGCGGATAGCGAAGGGAAACGAAGACCCTGCGTGGCGGGACCCTGTAGCCGCGACTGTGCCAAGCCGCAACCGGCCTGTCCATGAGCCCGGTGCCACATCCCGGGGAAGACTTTAGGCGAAGCCGCAAGACGGCATTGTCTCGCTATTTCATTGCTCATTTACCAAATTAGCGCCAGATTTCACGGGCATCGCCGCTTGGCCCTAGAGTTGCAGCCCAGGGGACGAACACGCAGGGGACCTCGCTACTCCATCTTCATCCGATCTTCATCGCATTGTGGGCCGCCGACCCGTCATGACCGCCAAGCCATCGCGCCTGCCTCCCAAACGCATCCTGCTCGCCGAGGATGACGAGTCGATGCGCGGCTTCTTGGAGCGGGCGCTCACCAAGGCCGGCTACGAGGTGATCGCCTTCGCCAACGGCAAGGACGCGCACGAGCGCCTGCAGGAGGAGCCGTTCACGCTGCTGCTCACGGACATCGTCATGCCGCAGATGGACGGCATCGAGCTGGCGCGGCGCGCAGCCGAGCTCGATCCCGAGATCAAGATCATGTTCATCACCGGCTTCGCCGCCGTGACCTTGAACACCAACTCGCGTCCGCCGAAAGATGCACGCGTGCTGTCGAAGCCCTTCCACCTGAAGGACCTGGTGCGCGAGATCGACCGCCTGCTGGCGGCTTGAGTCAGCGCGCAGGTCTCCCGTGCGGTAGTGCCTCGGTCTGTGGCATGCCAGACGGCAAAGGTTGTTGAGGGCCGGCAGCGTCGCTTGCATGAACGATGCGACGGCCGCCACGTCAGCGTGCATCTTCAGTTCCATGTGTTTTTCTCCAAATGCGAAGCCCGCCAGGTATGGCGGGCTGCCTTTGCATTGGTCCGGTTGGCTGGGCTAGGCTACGCAACTGGAGGAAAACGACATGCGCTCTTTCAGCCTCGCCCTGTTGGTGCTGCTAGGGACGGCGCCAGCCGCCGTCGCCGCCGACGCCGATGTCTTGAGGCGGTTCGGCATGCTCGGGAGGCTCGCCGTCGACTGCGCCGCGCCGTACAGCCAAAGCAACCCGCACCAGATCTACGCTGTCTCGCCCAAGGGCAACGTCACACGCACCTTGAAGATGGATAGTCCCAAACGCGACGCCACCTTGTCGTTACGTAACATACGCATGCTCACCCCCGACCTGCTGCAATTCGAGGAGACCGGACGGGCGTCCGCGCTGACCATCACCATCGTCAAGATCGACGGCAAATTCCGCAATTGGGACTCGACCCAAGCCAACGGCACCATCCTCATCGCGGACGGCAAGTTCTACGACAGCGGGAAACCCACCGTCGCCTTCACGTTTTGCGGTAACTGATCAGGGATTGTCGGCGGGTCAGGGATATCGAGCTGGGTTGCCCGTGGCACACCACAGACTGAGGCACTACCCCCTTGGGCACTTGGTGGGCACGTGGGGCACTCGCTTGCCACCCGAATCGTTTGCCGATATAGGACACGCGAAATCCCATGCGGGCCCCCGCGTGCCGGGCGCGTAGCTCAGCGGTAGAGCACTACCTTGACATGGTAGGGGTCACAGGTTCGATCCCTGTCGCGCCCACCAGCTGCCGTCATCCAGGAAGGCTTCGGCCATGAAGGTCAGGAACTCGCTCAAGTCGCTGCGCTCGCGCCATCGCGACAACCGCCTGGTGCGCCGCAAGGGCCGCGTCTACATCATCAACAAGACCAATCGCCGCTTCAAGGCGCGCCAGGGCTGATGCAACCCTGACCGGCGCGCGGTCCTTTGACGGCCCTATTCCCGCCCGGCTATGCTGCCAGCATGTCTCGCATGCGATTCCGTCTGAATTCTGCGGCGCTTGCCGTCCTGCTGGCTCTGCTGGCGGGTGCGCCGGCGTGTCCCGCATGGGCGCAGGGGCCCGCGGCGGCCAAGGCGCCGCACCGTGGCTCGGCTTTGCCGAAGACGCCGGCGGAGCGGGAGAAGACCCTCTCCGACCTCTACGCGCTGCTGGCCACCGCCGACGACGAGGACACCGCCAAGGCGGTCGCCGACGCGATCGAGCGCGTGTGGCTGCATTCCGGCAGCGCCACCGTCGATCTCTTGATGGAGCGCTCGATCAAGGCCATGTCGGAGAAGAAGACCGACCTGGCGAAGAAGCTGCTCGACCGCGTCGTGGAGCTGGCGCCGGACTTCACCGAGGCCTGGAACCGCCGCGCTTACGTGAACTTCGTGCGCAACGACATCGAGCATGCGCTGGGCGACCTGCGGCGCGTGCTGGCGCTCGATCCCAACCATTTCAAGGCGCTCGACGGACTAGGCAACATCCTGCGCGAGATCGGGCAGAAGAAGCCGGCGCTCAAGGCCTTCAAGCAGCTGCTCGAGGTGCATCCCTACTGGTCCGGGGCCAAGCAGGCCGTCGAGGAGCTCGAGCGCGAGGTCGACGGCCAGGGCATCTAGGGGTTGACGCAGTCAAACCTGTCCTGTGACGTTGCCCCCACAAGCGTGAGCGCCACGCAGCGCCAAGTTCGCGGCGTGCGGGCGTGCGCAGGCTCTAGGACAAACTGAAAAAGCGGGTCCATCTCGAAAGCGCGACTACCGCTGAGGCTGGCGGATAGCGGCATAAGCTCCTGCCTGTCCACGATTTTCCCAGAGGTAGCTTGACTTTCCTGTGAGCCCAGTGCGATGATTCAGCTTAATCCTCTGCGCCGCTGATGAGGCAAACCATGACAACGGAGGGTGGGCTTTTTCCGCCATCGCCCCGGGTGGTTTATGGCAAGGCGCCCCTCACGCAAGTCACATGCCAGCTTCGCTTTCCCCAAATCCTCCGGATCGAAAGTCAGGCGCCGGCTGAGTTCCAAGAACGCATACGCGAGATTTTTCCGCTCGTGGAGCGCCAGCGGAACGATTTCGTCAACCTTCCCCCCGACGTGGCTCAGTTGATGGGAATCGACGTTCAGGCCAACACCGGCTTTCAGTTCCGGACGGAAGACCAAAAACACACGCTCGGTCTCGCCTCAGAAGCGCTATCACTGACAAGTCGCGAGTATGGAGAATGGGAGACGTTTCGCGGCTACTTGTTGCCAGCTTTGGATTCCCTAACAGAAATTTACAAGCCAAGTTTCTATGTGCGGATCGGGTTGCGATATGTTAACGTTATTCAGCGTTCATCCCTAGATCTCGATGATCGCGCTTGGGTAGACCTTCTCCGCAAGGAGATCCTTGGCGAGCTTTCAATGGGACAGTTCGCGGCAAACGTCGTTGATGCTAGGCGACAACTTCGGGTCCAAGTGCCTGACGAAAGTGGCTACGCGCTCTATCTGCAGCATGGATTCGCTAAGAGAAAATCATCACCTGAGGTCGTCTACAGACTCGACTTCGACTTCTACCGGGGGGACAAAACAGAGGTTTCAGATGCAAAATCCGTCCTCAACAAGCTTAATGCCATGGTCGGACGCGCTTTCCGCTGGTGCATTACGGAGACTTTACACCAACGACTTGAGCCGCGCGCATTGGAGCTGGCCGAGCGTTGATGCTGAGCCTGAGTTCGGAACAGCGCTAGCCGACGATGCAGAGCAGGGCCAAGCTCATTTTTCGACTATGGTTGAAGTGACCGGGGAATTGACGGCGGATGCATCGCGCGTTGCGGCGTATCGTGTTGCGTGTCTCATCACATTGAGCCGCCTGAACATGCAAAACTTGGCGGACGCTTACGAATTTCTTCGCGATACCTACAACTGGCAAGCTGCCCAGGCTGGTGCTGGCCCTCCAAGAATAGCGCCGCGACGACACATCTCATCGAGCCCGACCGTGAGACACACAAAACGCAGACCTCTTTCGCTTGACGACGAGTAAAAGAGGGAAGGCTTGCCTAACGAAAAAAACGGCGAGCAAGAGGTCGCAATAGACGCGGCCAAGTCGTCGATCTACACGAAAGACGGACTGAAAGGTGAATTGCGTCAAGGAGAAGTTATTTCAGGGCTCTTACAATATATATACGATCAGTCAAAGAATGACGTGGACGCAAGAGAACACCCCTACGCAGTCGTTTTGACCCAAGACTGTGACCTCTTGTGGGACTATGAGTTACGCCAAAAGGGAGATAGCGGCAAGCTGAGCAGTGTGCTGCTATACGAAGCTGATATAGCGGAGGAGGTGCGTAAGGATCACGATATAAAAAGCGATCTTTGGCGTAGGATAATCAAGAATAATGACGAAAGGTGGCATTTGTTAGAGAAATCATCTCAGCAATGCGACGCTGTGGGGCACGGTATTGGTAGTTTGATTATCGACTTTAAACAATTCTTTACCTTGACGCCTGACGACATCTATAGGCAGGTTGCTGCCGGCACGGCAAGACGGCGCTGTAGGCTAGAGGTTCCCTACCGGGAGCATTTGCAATGCCGCGCTGCCTTTTATTTTCAGCGTGTGACGCTTCCGTTTCCGCATTCATACACAGCTGCCTCACCGCCGATCGCGTAGTCGGTTGAGTGCAATGTAGTGATACTGGAAGCAAATTATGGACTTCTACGTTGAAGCGGTTCGCGTGCCTGAATTCGAACACGGCCAGCGGAGCAGGTGCTTTTGTGAGCAGTGCCCCTACGCTCTACTGTCGCGCTAGTGAGACGAAGCCGTTGACAAGTCGGGTCCGACCCGCCTTGGCTCTGGCGACGCCGCCCTGTGCTTGCTAAGGGACGCAGCGCAGGCAGGCGCGGACAATAGATGGTGCTGAGGATCGATTATCTGCAGGTGCGCGGGCTCCCGCCGCTCTCCTTCGAGGTGGCGGCGCACGAATGCCTCGCCGTCGAGGGCCCCTCCGGCTCGGGCAAGACGCGGCTCTTGCGCGCCATCGCCGACCTCGATGCCGCCGACGGCTACGTCTATCTCGAGGGCGTGGAGCGGCGCGAGATGCCGGGCCCGCACTGGCGCCGCCGCGTGCGCTATGCTTGCGCCGAGCCCGCGTGGTGGGGTGCGACCGCGCGCGAGCACTTCCCCGCAACCGCCAAGCTCGAGCGGCTGCTCTCCGCCGTGGCGCTGGAGGCGCGCCTGCTCGACCGGCCGATCGCCGAGCTGTCGACCGGCGAGCGCCAACGGCTCGGTCTCATTCGCGCCATTGCCGATGAGCCGAGCGTGCTGCTGCTCGACGAGCCCACCTCCGCGCTCGATTCGCAGGCGGCCGCGCTCGCCGAGGAGCTGATCAAGTTCCAGATGCTGGCCGGCCGCATCGTCGTTCTCGTCAGTCACGACGTCCAGCAGATCGAGCGTCTCGCGCACGCACGCCTGCTGCTGGCAGACGCGGGCACGGCGCGCCGACGCGAGGCGGAGAGCGCCGCGGCATGAGCTATGTGGAGCTCTCGATCCTCGACCTGGCGCTGGCGGCCGCCCTCCTCGTCATCAACGGGGTGATCTCGCTCATCTTCGGTCTGCGGCTGGAGACGAGCCTCGCCATTGCCGCGCTGCGCATGGCCGTCCAGCTCGCCGCCGTCGGCTTGGTGCTGAAGTCCGTGTTCGCACAGACCTCGCCGCTGTGGACGGCGCTGATCGCGCTGGTGATGGTGCTGGTCGCCGGCTGGGAGCTGATGCAGCGCCAGGAGCGGCGCTTTGCCGGCTGGTGGGCCTACGGGCTCGGCAATCTGACGCTGTTGTTCGTCGGCGGCCTCGCCACGCTCTACGCCGTGGTGGCGGTGATCGGGCCCGAGCCCTGGTACGCGGCGCGCTATGTGCTCCCCATCCTCGGCATGGTGCTCGGCAACACGCTGACCAGCGTCAGCCTGGCGCTGCAGACCCTGACCGAGGGCGCCGAGCGCGAGCGGGCCGCAATAGAGGCGCGCATCGCCCTGGGCGCCAGCCGCTTTGCGGCCTTCGCGCCGGTGCTGCGCCGCGCCATCCGCACCGCGATCACGCCGCTGCTCAACACCATGAGCGTCGCCGGCATCGTCACCCTGCCCGGCATGATGACCGGCCAGATCCTGGCCGGCGCCGACCCGGCCGAGGCCGCCAAGTACCAGATCATGATCATGTTCGTGCTGACGGGCGCATCGGGTTTGGGCGCGTTCGCAGCCTCGCTGGGCGGCGTCCTGCTGCTGAGCGATGCGCGCCACCGCCTGCGCCTCGACCGGCTGGCGCCTTCCCGGGCGCCGGCGGCGTAGGGGGCTGTGACCCTGCGCTATGGGTAGTTGTCGTTTCAACCGGCCGACTTTTCAGTTCAACCGTATCTATGGCAACCACACAATGTCCGTTCAACAACGCCGCGATCGGTGACATATTCCAGCCACGGCAACCGCGACCTTTCTGTCAAACTCGTCCCCCAACGAGGCATCCATGCGGAAGGCATTCCTCTGGATTGGCGTCTTGCTCTGCGGCCTTGGCGTCGCTGTTATCGCCGCCGGCGTCGTGATGAGGCATCTGGGCTTGAGCGCCAGCTACAATTTCGGCGATGCCGCGAAGTTCGAGTTCGTCCTGGTCCCCTTTTGGCAGATCGGCCTTTGCAGCGCCGCCGTCGGCGCTGCATGCCTGGCGGCATCGCGTTGGCTCAAGCGCGCCACACCTTGAGAAGCGCCGGCGCACGATCCTTACTTCACGCGGACGAACTCGCCGGTCACACACACCTTCGTGGCCGTGCAGCCGTCAAGTTGCCAGCGGTCCTTGTCCTTCTGCTGAAACCGCGTGTTGTAGACTTCCTTGGTTTCGGGATGCGTGATCTGACCGAACAGCGCGCCATCCTTGGCGACAAGCTTCGACCCGAACAATTCCATCCCGGCGTTCTTCGGGCCTGCGATCACCTTGCCGCAAATTCTACCGCCCTGGCATTCGTGCACCTCGACCGTGAAATCGCGCCAGCGCCACTTCCCGACCATCTCCTTCACGTCGGCCGCAACGGCCACCAACGACGACGTCACGAGAAAAGTCGCCGCCATATTCCAGGTGCGCCCGGTCATCGCCATCGATCCCGATCCTCGAGTCGGAGTGCCCTCAGTTGTGGCACGAGCCGGCACACGCGTCGAAACGGGCATCGGCCATTGAACTCTTCGCGTTTCAACGCCGATTGAGCCGCGCTGCCTCGGCGACCACCGCGATCGCTTGAGGCTCCTTTGAGCGCACCGTCAGGCCGGTGAGGCCGGATTCCTCCCAGGCCCGGTAGCGCTGCTTGATGCGGGCGGCCGGGCCCACCAGGGACTTGGCATCGACCCATTCGTCCGGCACGGCAGCGGCCGCCTCCTCCTTGCGGTGCGCCAGGTAGAGCTCCTGGATGCGGTCGGCCGCCTCCTTGAAGCCGCGGCGGACCATGATGTCCTTGTGGAAGTTCTTGTCGCGGTGGCCCATGCCGCCGACATAGAGCGCCACCTCGGGCTTGAGCTTGTCGAGTGCCCCCTTCACATCGCTGCTGACCTCGACGTGCACGGAAGCCTGGATCTCGAAACTGCCGAACCCCTTGCCGCCGCCGGCGCGGCGAAATCCCTCTTCCAGCCACGACCTGTACTCCGGCATCGAGCCCGGCACGAAGCCGAGCGGCAGCCAGCCGTCGGCGATCTCGGCGGTGAGCTTGACGGTCGCCTCGTTGCCGGTGCCGAGATAGATCGGAATGTCGGGCCGCATGTGCAGGATCGACTTCAGGGGCTTGCCCACGCCCATGGCGCCGGGCCCGGTATAGGGCAGGCTGATCTCGCGGCCCTCGTGCACAACGGGCGCCTCGCGCGCGAAGATCTTGCGCATGATCTCGACGTAGTCCTTGATGCGCCAGTAGGGCTTGCCCCAGGGCTGGCCGTACCAGCCCTCCACGATCTGCGGGCCCGAGACGCCGATGCCGGCGATGAAGCGGCCGCCGCCGGCCAGCGCATCGACCGTCGCCGCCGACATGGCGGCGTTGGCCGGGGTGCGGGCCGCGAGCTGCATGATGGCGGTGCCGAGCTTGATGTGCTGCGTCTTGCCGGCGAGGTAGGCCAGCGGCGTCACCGCGTCCGAGCCGTAAGCCTCCGCCGTCCACACTGAATCGTAGCCCAGCGCCTCGGCGCGCTGCACCAGCTCGACCGGCACGTCGAGCGCCGCACCGGAATAGCCGATGCTGAGGCCCAGTTTCATCGCTTCTCTCCCCTGGCTTGCTGGATTGGCGGAGGTCCCCAAAGGCGTGGCTCATCTTATCTCATCGCCCCTCGTGCAGCGAGCCGCCGGTCTCGGCCAGGGACATTCTCAGTGGCAATCGGCACGACCCCGCGCCCTGTGCCGGCGCCGCAATTCGCTCGTCCTGTTGCGAGCACCTCCCAAAGAGGCTCTGGCCGCGCGCTTGCCAATGCGCCTACTCTGCCCGTCGCAACACGCCCGGTGGGAAATGGACGCCGCCAACTACCGCCTTCCCGAAGTATCGGCGGCTGCGCGACGGAATTGATCCATGTCGCAGGAAGGTGATCGTCCCGCGCATGAGCGGCCGGATCCGGCGCCGACCAATTTGCTGTTCATGATTCTGGCTTCGCTGGCGATCTGGGCCTTGATCGTCCTGGGCGTCGGGCAATTGTTCTAGCTTCCGCGCGCCCGGGCTCGCGCGTTCGACGGCGGGAGTTTCGCCGTCTTGCGACCTCGAGCGAGCCCCGCAAAACGAGAAGCCCACTTTCGGCCTACCCCGTTCGGCTGGCGCGATGCGCGGCTGTTAGTGGCGGCGACGCGTCAGCAGGCGCATGTCGAGGACGGACCGGGGGATCGGCGCCAGCCGGCGGCGCTCGGCGGCCTCGATCTCGGCCAGCGCCGAGCCGATCAGCTCGGCTGCCCGCTGCAGGCCGGCCACGCGCTGAAAATCGTCGCGGATGCAGGCCAGCGTCTCGCGCACCGTCCCGAGATCGATCAGCGGCACGTTCCGTTTCCGGTCAAATGGGCCCCCCAACGCCTGCTCCTCCAGCTCTCGCGTTACTGCCGAGGCGCGGTGCTCGCAAAAAGCATGCAACGCCAGCCCGACGTTGGTTACCGCGTGCGCCTGCGCGCGGGTTCCCGTCCGCGCGTCGTTCACGCCGCCCGCACCATCCTGGTCTGCAGCTCCAGCACGGCGATCATGAAGCCGACGCGGTCCTCGGCGGCCTCAGCCAGGATCGAGAAATAGTTGGGGGTATCGGGCACGATCTCGCCCACCACCTCGCCGTATTCGAAGCGCAGCTCCGCCTCGTGCTTGCGGGCGATGACCTGCATCCTGGAGTTTTCGGCAAGGCAGCTCATGTAGAGCCGGCGGATGCCGCGGTTGCGCGCCGCGCGCACGACGCGGCCCATCAGCTCGGTGCCGATGCCCTGGTCCTGGTAGGGCTTCTCCACCGAGAACGCGGCTTCGGCCTCCTCGCCCCAGGCATCGCCCAACCGGCGCAGCTCGGCAGCGGCGCGCACCCGCCCCTCGGCGAGGTAGCCGTAGACCACGCTGCCGAACTCGGCCATGCGGCTGGCGTAGTCCTCGATGAAAGGGTCCGACACGGAATGGGCAAAGCGCATGCGCCGGCTGTCCTTGTCGAGCCGCAGCAGGTGGTCGCGGAACTTGTCCGTCTCCGTGGGCCAGAGCTTACGGATGGTCGCCTGGCTGGTTGTGATATCGCTCATGACTGCACCTCTTTCGTCACTCGGATTGCCCGAGGCTAGTTGGCCGCGCGAGCGCGGCAGCTCCCATTTAGGGTCGTTTTTGCACTGCACAATCCGGGCCGATAGTGACGGCAGTGTGATTGCTAAAAGCTATGACAATTCAGTGAAATAGATATGATGCTGCAGCGCCACATGCGGCGATGGGCCGCGAGCCGGAGCGAAGCTGCATACGAGCTGAGCCTTTGCTCGCAGCGCGAGCACGGGCAACACATCGAACGAGCGATTGGCCATCGGCGTTCGCTCGCCTTGACCCACTGTTGCGATCGCGCTAGCCGGAGCGGCGATGAGCCCCCTCGAGACGTATCGTGCGCTGGTTGCCAAAGGTGTGATCGAGGCCGACCCCGCACAAGCTCGAGCGGCGGAGCGGCTCGCCGCGCTGGCGCAGCAGCTGCGCAAATGGCGACGCCGCGAAGGCATTGCCGCCTTGCTGCGGGGCACTGAGCCGGCGCCGATGGGGCGCTATATTTTTGGCCCCGTCGGTCGCGGCAAGACCATGCTGATGGACCTGTTCTTCCAGGCGACCACCTTCCGCCCAAAGCGCCGCCTGCACTTCCACGAGTTCATGGCCGAGGTGCACGACCGCATCGGCGAGGCGCGCAAGACCGAGCCCGGCGATCCCATCCCCCACGTCGCCAAGGGCATCGCCGCCAGGAGCGCGCTCTTGTGCTTCGATGAGCTGCACGTCACCGACATTGCCGACGCCATGATCCTCGGCCGCCTGTTTCGGGCCCTGTTCGAGGCGCAGGTGGTGGTGGTGGCCACCTCCAACGTGGCCCCGGGCGAGCTCTACCGGAACGGGCTCAACCGCGCGCTGTTCCTGCCCTTCATCGCGCTTCTTGGCGAGCGGATGGAGGTCGTGCGGGTCGACGCGCGGGCGGATTTCCGGCTGGAGAAACTGGCGGGGATGCCGGTTTGGCGCGCCCCAGCCGACGCCGCGGGCGATGCGGCGCTGGATGAAACATGGCGGCGGCTCACCGGGGGTTACCTTGGGTCCGAGCACGAGCTTGTGGTGAAGGGACACATCACGCGCGTGCCGCGCGCCGCGATGGGGGTGGCGCG
>ORMF010605245.1_pt1 | contig 19534 bp, 21 predicted proteins | sample 1779871 | NCBI WGS metagenome assembly ORMF01 (sample SAMEA104232316, study PRJEB22302) | groundwater metagenome | biome: forest; feature: aquifer; material: groundwater | place: USA | collected 2011-08-07 | depth 5.4 m | reverse complement strand
TGCTCACGCATTTTTTCCGCCTCTCTCATCTCTTCCTGGGTCAAAGGTTGGCCTCTTCTCTTGCGTGTTGGCGACCGGACTGGACCCTGCTGCTGAAACTGTCGGAGTTGCTCCATCGGATCGGCTGCCTCAATGATGCGCACACCCGCCGGCAGCGATGTAACCCCTGCCGGCACAGACCCGATCTTGATGGCCGTGGCGGTCCGCTGTATCTCCATACCGCCCATGCCGCTTTTTGTCCATACAGCCAACCACTCGCCTGTGACACAGGTCGTGGTCATGATCTGTTTCAGTTCCCACATGTCGCAGGCATAGCCGAGCACCTTATCCTTACCCGTCATCGTCCCGCCCAGCACCCTCATCAGAGCCTCTCCGTCCTTGAACCGATCAAGATCGCCGTGTTCCGCAAGGGACGCAAACATCGGATTCTTCCGTTTGGTTGCCTCGCTCTTGGCGAGATCGAGGGTGTACATCCACGGGCCGTCCGTCAGGATGACGGTATCGGTTTTCTGCGTCATGCCCATCATCCGCGTACTGGCATGAGTTTCACTTCTCGTCTTGTTGCCGTACTCCGTGAAGTAGAAGGTCTCCGTGCCGGCTTGCGACCCAGTAAGATGATAGGTGATCTGCCCCTCCTTCACGGCGTAGAACTTCATCGAGGACCCGTCTACGGCGCTCGCGGGTGTCGACCATAGCCCTACGAGTAGAAGAAGCAACCATACAGCGTTGCCCTGCCAACCATGCGTCATCATAGATCCTCCGTTGCTGCCGATGTCTCGTTGTGCATCACCCTACCGACTATCGCTTCACGATCTCGACGCGGCGATTCTTTGCGCGCCCCTCCTCCGTTCGGTTGTCGGCGACCGGCCGATCTTGGCCGAATCCTGCCGGATCCAACCGGTCCCTATTGATTCCAGCGGCGACAATCGCATCGGCGACTGACCGGGCTCGCGCATCGGACAAGGTCTTGTTGGTCGCCGGAGAACCGCTATTGTCCGTGTGACCCTCAACCCCAACGCGCCAGCGGCTGTGCTTCGAGAGCATCGTCACAATCTCGTCGATAAGCGGACGCGAGTCCGGCAGGATCTCCGCCTTGCCTGTCGCAAAATGGACGTCGAGTGCGATAAAGCCATCCCTGTCGATGGCCGCAGCCATCGCATCCGCCGTAATCGTCTGCGTCATCGCCGTGCGCTCGACGATATGTAAGAAGTAAATGCGGCCCGCAACCTTCGTGGAGGCCTGCACCTCTGCCCAGACTACGACGCCATCACGCACTACTTTCATCACGGAGACGTTGTCATCCGAGTATACGATCTCGCCACCGACGGCCTTGATGGCGTTCTCATAATTGCGCCGGATGGCCAAACCGCCCGGGTGCTGCTGCAGATCCTTCAGGTAATAGTGAATACGCGTGTACTTGCCTTCAATGACCTGAGCCGGGTGAGTTCGAAACCCATAGGAGCTGAACGCCTGCTGCTGATAGTTGGAAATGGAGTAACCCGGCATCCGATTTGGAAAGAGCGGATGGTCCGAGCTGTTCTTCACATCTTGCGCGTACGAGTCGGTCGAGCCGCCGCACACAAGGAATAGCGCTGCCATAGCCCAGGCCGGAAAACGTGCGTTGAGTCTCCGGTCGTTCATGTCTATCGCCTCCAGAGTAAGGAGTTATCGTCGCGTCGCAGCGCGCGAGTCAATCATTCCCAGCATGCTCGCCGCTGGACCAGCTTGGCGTCCACGCCGATGGTATGCGTCAGACTTCCATCCGTATCAGTTATTGAACAGCTAACGCGCGGCAATCACCGGCGCGAAACTCGTCGGCGGGTTTCGCGTACGGTGGATTGCCTTGTTGGCTGATTCTTATTTCCGGTTACATCGAATTCAAAGAGTTCCGCCTTCGAATTTCTCTTGCGGATCTTCGTGATCTCAACGTCATGGAATCCGACTTCTTGGAGCATGGCTTTGAAGATTTCCTCCACGGGGAGCAATGTTCCGTAGAAGGTTGAATTGCCGACAATATAGTGAACTTCTGAATCCTGATTCAGGATCGCACTGATGTCGGATATATGATTCCACATGTCTTCAAAATATTTAGCCACATAGTTGGCCAGCAACTTGCCGTTGTCGTTCTTCGGATCTGATATTCCGGCCAAGGGCTTTTTCAGAGTGGTTGGAGTAAAGGCTTTGCCAGAGGGTTCCCACACAGCTAATCTGCTAGTTGCCACTCCCCATGTTCCGCCTATTGCCTGCCAATCGTACTCGCCTGCATCGCGACCGTTGGTGAGAAAGCCCAGCCAATACATGTAGGGGCGTAGTTCGCGAATGTAGGACATGCGATTGGGGTACGGTGGCGAGGTAATGAGCATGTCGAATTTGTCATGGAGGAATCGAGACGGCTGCCTTGCGTCTCCCGTCACAACGGTTGGCTCGATTCGGGGATTGTCCGCCGCACCATTGAGTACAAGGGAAAGCTCCTTGCGGAAGATACCGGCATTGTCTCGCTGGAGTTCAAAGAGCATTAGCGATTTGTTGGGGTCCTTGAAAGACATTGATTGATGATTAAATGCGGCATTCGACAGCGTAATGACGACACGGCAGAACGCCACAAGAAGGAGGTCGCGCTCGTCGCTTCCTTCTTCAGATGTGTCGATGATGCAGGCCTTCAACCGGCATAGAAAGCGAAGCTCATCGTCATTCCACCACCGCTCAATATTGTGAATAGGTGGCGGATCAACAGCCGGCGCGCCGCTGGACGAGGACGCCACCGCAATGACCGTGCCGAGACTTCTGGCGTTCTCAATGGTAGCCGGTGAGAACTGCCGAAACTTGACGGAACTGAACCATACGAGGAACGGATTGATCTCAAGTCCTGTTCCTCGGAGTCCCATGTATGCCGCGCATAAGGCAGTCGTCCCTGTTCCCGAAAAGGGGTCCAAGACCCTCGCGGCATACTTGTGACCATCCAATATCTTGCTGACAAGTGGGACTGAATAAGCGGGCGTTAGCCGCAACCACCCGTGACGTCCACTGTGCTGGTTATGCTTGAATGTCAGATGAGCGTTCTGCTTCCGGGTGTCCAGCGTTGTCGCGAAAGATGTCGTCATTGGGATGAGAGCAACTTTGTGAGAACGGCATTGACTTCTGCCTTCAGTGTATCGGAATGGCGCTGAAAGAATGCGGCTAAGTCGTACCCGATCACGGTACGCATAAAGGCATACAACGATTTCTGCGGAGACTTCTCCGCCGTGCTGCCCGTGAGTAAAGCCCACTTCTCGTTTCGGTAACGAAGGGCAATATCGTCGTCTATCTGAAGGGAGAGAATGGCGACGCAGGGAAGATATGCCTTTGTATAGGCCGTTGCCGCATTTGCGATGTCGGCATTCTGGCGTTTCGAGTCCTTGCTCTTGTATCCTTGGCGGACTTCAAACACAACCCCTTGAAGTGTTGCCGCAACGCGGTCGCTCACATCCAAGTCGGCGGCACAATCCGCGATCCATTTCTTGATGGCATTGCGTCTTGCGGTGTCAGAGACGGAATCCGTCGGTATGCGAGCGTCAAGATAGAGGGTCCGTGTCTTGCCGCGGCCCTTCTTTACGGTGTATGACCACTTGACGTCATCCTCTGACAAAGCCAAGGAGTCTTGAATAACCCTGCGAAATAGGTTCTCGCATCCGATTCCGATCTGGCGGTAGATGCTGGTCATCCCGCCAGCCGCCTTGTGGGCGGCGTACATGAGGGGATTGTCGAGACCGACCCAACTGTAGAATGGGTCGCTGCGATACATCCTCTGAAATTCGGCGAGGGTGTATCCCTTGTCCGCACCATGCCCGAGTTTGGGGCGATAGTCGGCACAAACACGGATGGCGTTGACAATGTACGCCAAGTATTCTTGATCTTGTTCTTCTTGATTCATGGCGTCATCGTATCCGGTAAAGCGGTTTTCCTCAATTCATCTCTTTCAGCTAACTACAATTGGACGGACCTGTCTAATACCCTAAACGCTACGGCCGACGGCAGCCTATTGCCTCGGACCTGGATCGAGATACACATCGCATTCATCCGATTGTAAAGGGCGTAACATGTCTCACCGGCTCTCCCATCGGTCGACAATCCGGTCGGCCTGACACGAATGGCGCTACGTTTGGTTGAGGATCTGGGTATCGCTTATGGTCGCGCTGAGATCCCTGAGGCCAAGAGCCCCTGGACGATCTGGAGGAGGCGCCATCTCCCTTGGCCGTGGATGGGCCAGCCCTTACCTGTCATTTGGCCAGATCCTGGAACGCGGCCTTTGACTTCCAGTAAACCCCTCGCACCATGAAGATCTCACAGGACCAGCGGTGGAGGTTAACTGGCCAAATCTCCCAAGGTATGGTCCAGGAATCTGAAGCCGAAGCATTACCCCTATTGAGCCCGACGTCCGGGCTTCTTGAACGACGGCATCAGCCGCTCGCTTTTATGCGTCGGCTGGATAGCTTTGTTGGCTGAAGTTTCCTTGGAGCAAGACGGACGACCTTGTGCCCGGACGCCGCCTGAATGGAAAGTAAGTCTGCGCAGATTGCAGAAAGATCACCTCTAAACTTCCGAGTATGTTCCATTCGATGCTTACGCACTTCTTCTACAATAGGGTCTTTCATTTGTTAGCCTCCAACAATTCTTCCGGTGAACAGATTTCAGGGCACATGTACCCTTCGTCTTCAACAATACGCCTGACCGCTCGTCGAGTGAAAGGGTTGTTCAGGTGAGCAAAATTCCAGGTAACGATCACCTCAACGCCATTAACAGCAGCAACAGCGATATGAAGGGCGTCTTCAGGATAATTTGCAGGTATGCCCCTATTGGCGATAATCTTTTCAGCAAGATCTCTACCTTCGTCGTCAATATCAAGCATTGGGAATGATTCAATTGCCTCCAATCGCATCCGGGCCAGGATTGGATCGCCTTTTCCGGCCTCATCGTACACCAGTGCCGAAATATATGTCTCGTACTGTTCTAACAATTCAGGCCACAGTTCCCTTGTAGCCTCTTGGTGGCCGGCAATCATTATGTCATGGCTCGGGCGAGCAGTGAAGTAGCTCACAACGCTTGTTTCTATGTAGATTCGCTTTTTCATGGTTAATTTATATCATTGTCAACGTCATTTGAAATACAGGTATTCGTGTGGTCAATTGAAAGTTAGCCAATGTTTGAATTTACCGGCCTGTGCGGCTTCTTGCGCAGGTCCGGTGGAATGATGGGTTGGGCTTCTTCATGCGACGCGCAGGACTAAGCTTTTACCGCACGCCTTGACGTACTTACGAAGAGTTGCTATCGACGGTGAGTGCTTACCCGTAGCCAGCGAGCGCTCCAGCCGAGCTACCGCAGGCGCTTGAGTTCCCATACGTTCCGCTATCTGCGCCTGCGTGAGACAGGCCTCCTGGCGCGCCTTGAGCAAGGCATCCAGCAGAACGGTCTCGTCTCGCTCAATACGTTCAACCTCAGCGCGTACGCCAGGACGGCGCATGAGCTTCTTTACCAGTTGATCATGTGTTTGCACGTTTGATCTCCTTCATTCGGGTTTCGGCAACTTTGCGTTCACGCGTGGGCGTGCGTTCGGATTTCTCGATGAAGCTGTGAAGCATGACGATGCGTTTTCCTACGAGCGTGCAGAAAAACCCACGGGCTATGCTTTCGACGCCTTTGAGCCGTAGCTCAAAGAGTCCGTCGTCACAGGCTTTGGTGTGAGGCTCCCCGATGTTTGGGCCAAGAGCAATCATCCGGCGCGTTAGCACGATGTACCGTGCCGCGAGGTGTCGGGCAGTTCCATGATCTGCTCCTGCACTGTCTCGCTGTAGTAATTGATCGTGTAGTCCACGGTTAAAGCTTAACAAATATGTTATTGGCGCACAAGCTGTAAAGACATTGAACAGATAGGCCACCGATGCTTGGATTCGAAAAGCCTAACACTCGCGGGCGGCGGGCTCCTTCACGCGCTGCAAGAGACGGATGACGTGACCCCATGGTAATTGTGCAAGAGCCTCTTGCACAATTACCCGCTCGGGCCATGCCACGGCAAACGCGCGCATGTACTTGAGATTGCGCGGCGAGAAGCCCTGCAGGTCCGGGAACGCGCCGCGCTGAGATCCCTGAGGCCAAGGGCCCCTGGACGATCTGGAGGAGGCGCCATCTCCCTGGCCGTGGATGGGCCAACCCCCACCCTCGGCTACTCCCGCACCCTGCCAAAGCAAAACCCTACGCTGACCTACTTATAGCTTGCCTGTAGTTGATGTCGCATGCTTCAACAGGATGTCTTTGATCTCCCCGGGATGATGCGCCACGGCCCAATCCCAGTTTCCAAACCCACCGAGGGCATTGACGGCCTGTGTCCATTCGGCTAGATACCCCCGTTTCACCCGATCTTGCTCGGTGTCCAACCCTTTGGTCTCCAGGATCAGTGCCTCACCCGATACCAGACGGATCAGAAAGTCCGGACGATACTTACGCACCACGCCTCGATAGACGTACAGCACCTCAAACCCAAGATGGTCGTTCTTGGCCCAGGCGGTCACCGTGTCGCTGTCGTCCAGTACGAAAGCGTCCGACGCTTCCCAGGTGCTGTCATAGACGGAGACATTGATGTGTGACCTGCGCGTCCGTTCGCAGGGCTTGCCCGTATACCAGGTGCGCATCTCACCCGTAAAGCGGATGGGGTGATCGCGGTCGAAGACCGGGGTGAGCCTCTCGGTGTTCTCCTGTCGCACCGCCTCCCAGACATGCTGTACGACCCGCGACATATTGAGCGTGATAATCAGCCGCCGACGCAGTTCATCCTGGTAGAAAAGCGGTGGCGAGATGGCAATCTGGTCGGAACGGATGAATTGCTCCACGATCTGTACCAACTGCGCCAGCAACACCTCTCTGCTACCCTTCCAGGTGTGCTTCATCTGGTCGAACACGTCCCGCGCCGTCTCGAAGATGATGCGCTGGGTGCGGAACTCCCGCGCCAGCCGCTCCAATTCGATCCGGCTGATTTTGGTTATGTCGGGCTTGCCTTCCAGGATGGGGGCCAGATCGACTACTTGGGTCATCTTCGCCGCGTCGAGTTCCAGCGGGCGCACCTTTGACCAGTCCAGCGCCAGAGTAGGCTGAAAGACATGATCAATCCGCACCACGTTGGGCCAGCGGATTTCAAATTCGGCCTTGGCGGGGTCCGGCTCGACGGCGGTCTTGGGTGCGGGCGGCGGGGGTGGGCCGTCCTGTCCGCCTTCGTGCGGTAGAAAGGTGAAGGGCACGCCGAAGATGTTGACATACTCCGGCTCGAACAGTCCCGTTTCCGGGTTGACCTCGTAGGAGGTACGCCGCAGGCCGCGCCCGACCACCTGCTCACACAACAACTGGCTGGTGAAGGCCCGCAGGCCCATGACGTGAGTGACCGTCTTGGCATCCCAGCCCTCGCTGAGCATCCCCACCGAGATGACCTTCTGGATTTTCTCGCCCGGCTGGCCAGCTCGTCCCACCGTGTCCACCGTCTTACGCAAAAGCTCCGCTTTTTGCGTAGTGGTCAGTGGTTTGTGGATAGTGGTTAGCAACGGATCGCTGATCTCTTCTTCACTCTCCACTGTCCGCTGTTCACTATCCACTGCCTCTCGCGCTTCCGCTTCGTCCAGCACCTTTGAGTCAATGTGCAGGATGCGCTCCGGCTCGCACAGCTCGTCGATGTGGATGCGCTTGGAGTCGAAGGCGTGTTTGCCCCGCGCCGCCGTCTCGGTGCGATTGCAGACGGTGATCATCACCGGCGGGGTGGGCAATCCGGCCGCCGCCCACGCCCGTTGCGCCTCGCGCCAGTCGTAGCCCAGCAGGTAGTAGGCGTTCAGCACAAGGTCTGGCAGCGGTTCTTCCGGCCTCGCCTTGCGGTTCAGGTCGTCCTTCACGTCCGGGTCGTTGTAGATATGGTAGAGGCGCGATTTGTAGGTCCTAGCGGCGGGCACGGCATCGTCGCGAACTACCACGCGCGGAGTCTTGACCAGGCCCGACTCGATGGCGTCGTTCAGCCCAAAGTCGCTGACGATCCAGCCGAACAGCGCCTCCTCGCTGCTCTTCTTACCCGACGGCGTAAAGGGCGTGGCGGAAAAGTCGTAGCAGGTGAGGATACCCCGCGAGCGGTGCAAACGGTCCAGCCCGCCGATCCACACCGTGGCTTCCTGGGCGCTGTCCTTCAGGTCGCGAGCGCGCAGGTATTTGCCTTCCGCTTCCCAGTTGACGCGCCAGGCATGATGCGCCTCGTCGTTGATGACCAGCAGATTGCGGGCATTGGCCATCTCGTCCAGCACGTCACGGGTGTAGGCCTCATCGCTTTTGACGCCGCGCTTATCCACACTGCGCCGTTTCTTGACCTGCTCCTCGCTGTCCCAGGCCATGGTATGCCAGTTGCGCACCAGCACCTTGCCCTGCCGCAGTTTATCCAGCAGGGCCGTAGGGACGATGCGGAAGGCTTCGTAGTAATTCCCCTCCGCCGAGAGTTCCAGGACCGACAGCCGCTTCTTCACCGTCAGCCCCGGCGCGATGACCAGTACGTTTCTGGCAAAGCGAGCATCCTGCGGTGAGGCCACCTTGTTCAGGATGTGCCAGGCGATGACCATGGCCATGACGATGGTCTTGCCCGAGCCGGTCGCCATCTTGCAGCACTGCCGCACGAACTCCCCGCCGTCGCCCGGAACCTCGATGCCCACCCGCTCGGCGGCAGGCGCTTCGGTCAGCCAGATCAGCGTCTCCATCGCCTCCAACTGGCAGAAGAAAAAGCGCCGCGCCTCGAACTCCTCCGGGTCGCGCCAGTGCTCCAGCAGCCGCTTGGTGATGCCGGAAATGCCGGGATAGCCCGCCTCGCGCCAGGTCTTGACGCGCGGGCGGATCTGATTGACAAGTGGAATCTCCACAAAGATGCCGGGATCGTCGAACGCTTTGGAATCGCCCGAGGCCACCACGTACCCCGCCGGGCGGCGGCCGTCCTCCAGCGAAAACAGCAGAGTCTCGCGCTCGTAGCGCCAGTGGCGTTGCGGCTCTTCGTAGGGCGAGTTGATGATCAGGCGATCAATGGTGGCATGCGCCATCACGGTTCCTCAGGCGGCACCAGCGGCTCAATGGCGGCAATCAAGACAGGGATCTCGTGAGTGGCGATCCTCCACACCTTGAGCAGATCAAGACGAAAATAGTCGTGGGCGATCCGATGTCGCATGGCAACCATTTGATCCCAGGGAATAGCTGGATGAGCACCCTTGGTGGCGTCGGATACCTTCCTGGCTGCTTCGCCGATGTTCTCCAGGGTTTTCGCAATGGCGTGTTGGTGCAAATGACTTTGCCGAAATTGGTCCCAGGTGATCTCGCGACTGAACTCCAAGGCGCGCCTGGCGGCGATCAGAATGTCCAGTAAGTATGCGTCATCCCGCCACATAGAGAGGTTCCAAGTGGGTCAATATGTGCTTGCGTCGAATATAGTTCTCACTTTGTTCCACTAAGCGCTTCTCAACCAGATCTACCTTTCGGCCACAAAGGGCTTCCAATTCCTCTTCCATAGTCAGGAAATGCTCATACCGCCAATCCGTGTCGGGAGCAAATGCTACCAGTACATCCACATCGCTTTCAGGACCGAAATCCTCCCGCAAAACCGACCCGAACAATGCCAGTTCTGTAATCCTCCACCGCCGGCAGAAATCCGCCAGGCGCTCCCGATCGATCAAGATGTGCGCCATCATTCCACCTCCAGCACCTTCAGGCTCTCAATGCCCCGGTCGTCCACGATCTTGACGGCGATGCGCTTGTGCTCGCCGGACTCGAAGGGCAGCGACACCGTGCCGCGGTAGGCTTCAATCGCCTCTTCGTCAATCTCGGCCTTCAGGTTCTTCGCCAGCCGCGCCCAGCCCTCGTTCTCCCCGGCCATCGGGAAAAAGACCTGGCGAGGATAGAGGCTACGGCCATCATAGTCGGTGTCCAGCAACCAGACGGCAATGCGCTCGCTGCCGCCTGACTCCAGTCCACCCGTCTTCGTATTGTAGTAGTCAAACCCTTCGACGACCACGCGCCACTTACTCTTGTGTTCGCCCTTAGCGATCTTCTCCAGCCGTACGTCCGGTTGGCCGATGAGCCAGAAGGATTCGTTGCTGGCGCGCTTTTTCTTCAGGTCCTCGGTGAGCAGATCAGCGTTCATCTGTACTTTTAGGAATTGCATACCAGCAAGTTCAGATTTCATCTCGTCTATGTCTTTGGCGGCCTCTGGGTCAAACTGAAACGCGGCGAACACCAACAGCTTTGGTCTTGGTACCAGTGTTCGCGCTTCCTCCCAGGCATGTTCCACCTGGCGCTGTTCCAGTGGCGCATGCTCCGGGCCGAAGGAGATGACAACGCGCTGCGGGCTGAAGGCAGTGCCTTCTTCACGCACCCGGTCAGCGCCCTCGTTGCTCGGTCGCGTCTCGCCGTCGGCGTGGAGATAGCGGCAGCCGGGTAGCGGCTCCATCCGGGCGAAGCGGATGTGCTGGCCAGCCTTGCCGCGAATGCCGGCTCGCAGGAGTTCATCCCGCCATTCGCCCTGCCGCAGCGTCTCACCAGAGCGGGCGATGGAAGCGTCGGCATCCGTAGGGGCAGGGCTTGTCCCTGCCCGATCCTGGGCGGACACAAGGCCCGCCCCTACGTCGGCCAACAATACGTCCACCGACTTGACTGCCGGCGCGGGTACGGCCTCGACGGTGAATGGGCCGGTGACGCGCGTTCGTTTCTTGTCCAGGAAGGGCTGATCGTAGAGCGTTTCCTGCGTCGCGTGGCGCGCGATGGCCGCGTCAATTTGCGCGCGCGTCATGCCTTCCCGGATGTCCGGGTTGTTGGCGATGGACTTGAGCGTGACGTGCGGGACGGTCTTGTACTTGAAGCCACTGCCAACGCCTTCCTGCGGGTGAGCCAGCTCGTAATAGTCGAAGGCGGCGGTCATCAGCCGCTGCTTGGCCAGCGTGGTCGCCACGCGCGACGTGTCGCAGGTGATCCAGCGCCGCCCCCACTGCTCGGCTACATAGGCCGTGGTACCGCTCCCGCATGTCGGGTCGAAGACCAGGTCGCCGGGGTCGGTGGTCATGAGGAGGCAGCGTTCGATAACTCTTAAATTGGTTTGGACAACGTAAATCTTGTCTGCGCCATAACCGCCGCTGGCCGTGTCTGTCCAGGCATTGCTCACAGGAAAAAAGGGGAAATCAGCAGCATATCGCCTATAGGAAAGTGTTGTTCCATAAGCCTCCAGACGATCAGCAGCTAAAAGGTTGGTGAATCCCCTTTCATTTGTCTTCCACCCGCCCTTTCCGGGTAGATATGTTTTCCCCTGAAACTCAACGGGCATCGATGTAGTTTCGCTGCTCGATGCTGAGGTCAAATTATCTCGACGGTATATTCGACTGCTCTTTGACAAGAGATCGGGATTGTCCATCTCTTCACGGGTCATTTTCCTACATGTCCCGTCTGGGAATGCAACATAATCGTAATTCACCCAACCAAAGCCAACTCGCGGAAGAAACAATGATCTAAATTTCACAGATGATTTGTTCTTCGCATACCAGATTAGGTAATCATTAGTGTCAGATAGCAGAGAACCAGACTGTCCCGTCGTTTTCCTGAAACTTATAATGGATACAAAATTCTCCGCCCCAAACACCTCATCCATCAACTCGCGCACGTGGTGGACGTTCTCATCGCTGATCTGCACGAAGACGCTGCCGCTCTCGGTGAGCAGTTCCCGCGCCAAGAGCAGGCGGTCGCGCAGGTAGGTCAGGTAGGAGTGGATGCCCAGCTCCCAGGTGTCGCGGAAGGCGCGGATTTGCTCCGGCTCGGCGGTCAGGTCTTCGTCCTTGCCGTCCTTCACGTCGCGCTTGTTGACGAAGGGCTGAAAGTTGGAGCCGTACTTGATGCCGTAAGGCGGGTCGATGTTGATCATCTGCACCTTGCCCGCCATGCCTTCCTTTTCGATCAGCGAGTTCATCACCAGCAGGCTGTCACCGGCCACCAGCCGGTTGCTCCAGCCGTGGGCGTGCTTGTAGAACTCGATCGCTTCTCGCAGCGGCTCCTTGCGCTCGACCGCGAAGAGCGGCAACTGATCACTATCCACTGCCCCCTGACCACTGCCGTTCCGCTTGCGCACCGCCTCGATAATGGTGCGTGGGTCAATCCGCTCGTGGACGTGCAGGCTGACGGTGGGGACTTCAAAGGACGTATGCTCGGCCTTGCCCGCCCATTGCAAATAAGGCAGTTGCAGCTTCTCCAGGGCCGCAGCCGCGTCGGTCGCCTGATCAATCAACGCATTCGCCTTCTCCTGAAGCAGCGTCAACCCCTCTTCCGTCACGCCGTCCTGTTTTGCTCTTGCAAGTTCCAGAAACGCTGCCTTCGCGGCGCTCGTGAGTGCCCTTACTTGAGCATAGCGTTCCTCAATCTCCTTTCGGCCGTTTTGTTGATCCCAGGACAAAGCTGGGTCCAGGTGCGGGTCGTAGCTGTAGGTGCGCTTCTGCCCTGCGTCCGGGTCGGTCTCCGGCGTCACCAGCCCGACCGGCGGGTTGTTGACCCGCTGCTTGTCCTGATGCTCGTAGGATTCGATGGGGCGTTTGGTTTCGGTTGTCTTTTTCCGTGCCATCAATAATCCGTCTGATTTTGTTGGGTCTTGGAGTAAGAAAACCAATATGGCGCGGGGTTTCCACCCAGCATCACGTTAGACTGCACGTTGGTCAAGACCTCCGTGTAACTGCTCACCCCTGCGCAACCGTTCGCAGCGAGCGTCCCGCGCCTCAATGCCATCCCGCAGGAGTGACATCAGCGTGACCGCGCCGGTGAATGGCGTGATCACATCATTCATCAGAGTACTGTCGAGCAGCCTTTCGCTGATCCTGTTGAGTACCGCATGAATGGCTGATAGGGCCACGGATACTTGCGCCGTACTGGCTGGTATGAGCGGCTGCGCCCCGCTGTTGAGGGCCAACGCCAAGTCGCGATGGCTGAGAAGGCGGTTCCGCCAATCCCGAGCGAATGTCGTTGCGTTGGCCGCTTTATCCACTAACATACCTACTTCGGCCCGGAGCGCCAGATCGCTGATTTGCTCAGGCAGCGCCCTAAGCGTTAGGTTTGCCAGACCCATAGATTTTGGCGGATCGGTCATCCGACACAAGTGAAGCAGTATGCTCTCCCACAGTGTGTCCTGAACGATTCGGAAGAATAGAGCGGTTGCAGAATTGAGTAGTTCCACCCGCTCCGGTTTGGTTCCAAACATTTCGTAGTATTCTTGCCACTTGACGCGTAACCAAGCCAGCTCGTTCCAGAGTTCATGGAACATTGGACCGAGACTGGGACCCAGTTTAGCGATGTGCTCGCTCTCTACTTCGCGCGCTGTTTGCTGATCCGCCATGTCGTCATCCGTCTGCGATCCAATCACTGAGCCTGTTGGTCAGCGTATTCCGATCCTCACACGCCTGACAACTGTGCAATTGTAGTTAGCTGCCAATGACTCGTCAAGGCTCCCAGAGTTCGCCATTGCCAACAAACATTGACCAATATACGCTGCGCGCGACCCATAGCAGCCCTCCACCAAGTCGAAGAGTCCAGCTTCGCGCTCGTAGCCCTTCGGCTCATCGTAAGGCGGTTTGATGATGAGGCAGTCAATCGTTAGGCTAGGCGCAGAGCTGCTCTTTTAGCCACACGCAGGTCATCTCGATGATCTCCAGCACCTCGTCGGTCTCTATCGACGGGAATTCAACGTCCTGGTAACGGAGCGTCGCGGCAAATGGGTTCAGGCGTATCAGTTTGTCTTTAGGCATCGGCAGTACGATTCCTTGCTGATCCAGCAACTCCATCAGTTCTCCAAGATCGTGCGTGCGGCGAAAGACGATCCCGTTCGAGACCAACACCGCCTTGATTACTTTCTCCACATACTGTTGCGCGTGAAAACCCACGCTGGGGACCGGCGAGTCGGGAGCTCGTACCAGCACCTCAACGGTCTTCCAATCCCGTTGTGCCGCCTTGAGTAGCGCCTGCGCTTCAGGCGTGGCTGGCTTGGGATTGTTGAGCGGCATAAAGCGTCCTCCCTTCCCGCAGCGCCCAATAGATGGGGCTAGTACACCAGTCCTTGCATTTCTCCACCTCCATTTCTGAATAGACCAGTACATCCACGCCCGTTCCGACGTGGCCCACTGCCTTACGTAAACGGATCATCTCTTCGTACTGATCACGCGATTCCGGCAAGATGATCATCAGGTCCAGGTCTGAACCGGCGTCGGCATCGCCGCGCCCGTAGGAGCCAAACAGGATGATCCGGCTGGGCTGTGCGGCGACGACGACGCGTTGGACGACTTGCTGCAGGGTCTGCTCGTTGATCATCACTCGATCTCCATCACCTTCAAGCCCTCAATCCCTCGGTCATCCACGATCTTGACGGCAATGCGCTTGTGTTCGCCCGCCTCAAAATCCTCGATCAGGATCACCTGAAGGAACATACGAGCTTCGGGAATCCACGCCCACTTCCGTATCCTACCATCGGGCTGGATTTCCGTCTTCTCCGAATGGCCGGTTACATGAGCTATCCCCTCGTCCCGCATCATCGCTCGATCCGACATCCTTCGCATGAAGTCGAAGTACGTCGTTGCGGGGATTCTCTCGCCATTTCAAGGACTTGTCAAGGTTCGCCGTGACCTGCTGCTCGGCGGCAAAGACTGCAGCGGCTGTCAGCCTCATCCCCGAAGGGCCGTAGACGATCTGGGCGTATTCGGAGCGCCTCGACGGGGCTCCGCACGCCTCTTGCCACGGATTCAGAAGCGGGTTGCGAAATGACGCAAAAGATCAGATACTTGGGGTCTGAGTGTCACTGCTCGCTACGCATATCACAGGAGGCTGCCATGGCAGACGAAAAGCTGATCGTTGGACGTACGAAACATGGGGAGTTGACGCTTGACCAGATTGCCGAGCTGCAACCTGGGCTAGGTCAGTTGATGCCGCTTATGAGTGAACGCTACTGGATTTGCTACTATGCCGCCAAGGGCGGCAATTGGGCGCTGGCCGCTTACCAGCTCAATGGCCTGCGAAGCCTGTTCAAAAAGGCCAATACCACGCGGCCGAAGTACCAAGGGATGCTCGAGCGTTATGCCAAGGCAATCTTCGACCCGCTTGCGCAGTCCATAGAGGCCAAGAACTTCACCGAGTTCGAAAGGTGCTACCTGCAGGGTATTGAGCTGGCCAACGAGATGCACGTGACCACCCATCACCCTGAGATTGTCTGGAAGCTGCCGCCCACTCCCCCGCAACACCTGGAGCTGGGCCCTTGTGTGTAGAGTGCGGTATTCCACAAGTCTCTCGACATATTCGATAGCTCAAGGCCATAAAATCCCCCCTAACCCCCCTTTTGAAAAGGGGGGAAGTCGAACGGGATACTCATGAAACGGTTGACCGCTCTTGCCGTAGCCCTGCTTGTCTGTATGACCCTCGATTCAATGGCTCAAGCGGAGCCCCTGGATGCGCTGACGCTCCGTCAAGGAGACGTGAGGATAGTGAAGGTTGCCGACGGCGCGAAGGCTTCAGACGTTCAGGGTGTCATAGACACGGGCGGCGTGCCCTCCGCCATCCCGATGTTCAGCAAGGGGGGTGCGCTGTACGGAATTATCGCGGTGGACTTGTACCAGCAACCCGGTGAATACCAGATGACGGTGTATGAGGCGACAACCAAACGAGCTGTGTCCACGAGAGACCTCATCGTGAAACAAGGGGAATTTGAGAAGAGTATCAGCCCGCGCTGGAACACACAGGTTTTTGGCCAAGCTGATCTCGAAAGGATCGCCAGGGAGAAACAGGCAATGGCTGAGGCTCTTCGCACCTCCTCTTCTCAGCCCCTGTGGCAGGACGGAACGATCTATCCGATTGAAAAAACCGATCACACAGGATTGATCACGACCCCCTTTGGCCAGATTCGGATGAATCCAGCCCAGGACTGGTATCGATTTCATCGGGGAACCGATTTTCAGGCCCCCAAGGGCTTTCCGATACGGGCAATTGCCACCGGGAAGGTCGCGCACCTCGGCCATGATTATCTGTTGGCAGGCAATATCACGGGGATCGGTCATGGCTTGGGGATCTTTTCTTCGTACCTGCATCAGTCGTCGTTTCTCGTGAAGGTTGGGGATGAGGTCAAGAAAGGAGACATCATCGGGCGAGTCGGGAGCACCGGGAACAGTAACGCACCCCACTTACACCTTGCGCTGAGGATCGGCGCCGCGCTGGTCGATCCGACACAATTTATTGAAGCAATGCGTCAACCATGACTACTTGAACTGCTCGCCGCCACGCTACGTGAATCCGGTGATACCAATAGAAGAAATAGCATCGGCCGAACGCCTTCTATGTAAGAATTTCCGAGTTCCGGGCTGGACAGGTGGTTGAATCTTTTCGTGTAGTGAGGTGTTCTCGGAGACTTAGCGAGGTGGTACCGCGCTTGCATCCTTACGCTTAAGAAACCCCCCGTGCGGGCCGGCGGTTTTATTCTCATTAACCTTAGGCGAAGGAGTAAAGCGATGCGAACATTATATAGGAGTCTTTTGGTACCCACCCTCTGTGTTGCTGTATCGGTCCTCATGTTCGCCGATGTCAGCCACGCGAAGAAAGGCGGGAACTCAGGTTCAAAGGTGAAGGTCGACGTCAGGGCGGAGTTGGAGCCGTGCGGCGCCGTCGCTCTCGCTACCTCACCTTGTGATCCTGCCGGCATACCTCCTGAGCCGGATGCCAAGGGCAAGATGAGACACCAGAAGGAGATCCGGAAAGAAGTGTTAAAGAAAGATGAGTTCAAAGGGAACGTAAAGATGCGAGCCCATCCTGCTTCTGCCTTGGGGATCGTGGACGAAGCTTCGGCAGAGAACGCCGACATCCGCCTGATCTTGAGCCGCAATAGTACCGACTTTGCGGAGTGCTTCCTGCAGTTCGACGAGTTCGACGATGATGATGATGATGAGGATGAGGATGAGGATGAGGATGAGGATGAGGAAATTCAGGCGGTGTTTAAGATTCATGTGCGAATGAAGAAAGGGGCTGTGAAAGTGACAAAGGGTGTGTGCGACGTAGACCTGGGAACTGACGACATCCAGTCGGGTGTTCCTGATGCCCAGGACGGCGATCTGGCGACGGCTACGCTTGTCAGAAATCCAGCCGATCGCACCCAAGACATTGATTTCCTGCAGGACATCTTCGAACAGCACTGAGCGTCCGCTTCTCCGAAGCTCCCACTGCTAGGCGAGGCAAGGGGTGCCGGGTAACAATCCGGCCCCCTTGTGCCTTTTCCGGACCTCAATTCCTCTTTACAATCTTCGAGTTATTGTGTTATTTTCGCTCTACGGCAAGGAGGTAAGTCTATGTCTGGACATTCTAAGTGGTCAGGCATCAAACACAAGAAGGCTAAGATAGATGCCATTCGCGGCCGTGCGTTTACCAAGCTGATCAGGGAGATCACGGTAGCCGCCAGGGTGGGCGGAGGCGACCCGACCGGGAATCCTCGTCTTCGATTGGCAATCGAGAGGGCCAAGGCTGTCAATATGCCCCAGGACAACATCCAGCGAGGCATCATGAAGGGCACGGGTGAGCTCCCTGGTGTGTCCTACGAGGAGTATGTCTACGAAGGGTACGGGCCGGGTGGCGTCGCCGTCCTGCTTGAGGTGTTGACCGACAACAAAAATCGGACCGCCCCGGAGTTCCGTAAGGCATTTTCCAAGTACGGGGGAAACCTGGGTGAATCGGGATGCGTCGCGTGGCTGTTCGAAAAAAAGGGGCTGATTCAAGTGGAAGCGGCCGCGGTTGATGAGGATCGGCTGCTCAGCGTTGCGTTGGAGGCGGGCGCCGAGGATGTTCGCCGGTCAGACAATACCTTCGAGATTATCACCGCACCAAAAGACCTCGAACGGGTCAAGGAGTCCCTGACGAAGGAAAAGATCGAGATCGCCGACGGAGAGGTGACCATGCTCCCACAGAGCACCGTCAGACTGGAAGGGAAGCAGGCGCAGCATATGCTCCAGTTGATGGAGGCGCTTGAAGAGCACGACGATGTCCAGAATGTGTATGCGAACTTCGATATCCCCGAAGAGATCATGGCGGCAGTGACCGGCTAGGCCTGTGGTGAGCGCTGTCGAACCGTTGGATCGCCCGATGATCCCGATGGAACTACTATGCTGGTCTTAGGGGTTGATCCAGGGGCCAGCGCTACCGGCTACGGGATGGTAGCTCGCAGTGATGACGGTGTATTGCGGGCCGTCGAATACGGTAGCGTCATCACCGCGCCTAGAGATCCCTTCCCTTCCCGCCTGCAACAGATCTTCAGCCGCCTGACCGAGCTAATCCGTTGTTATCAGCCAGAGTGGGCAGCGGTCGAAAGCCTTATCTTCGCGAAAAATGTACAAAGCGCGTTCAAGCTAGGCCAAGCGAGAGGGGTCACCCTTCTGGCTGCCGCGCAGAGTGGCCTTACCATTGCGGAGTACACCCCACTGCAGGTGAAAAGCGCTGTTACCGGGTATGGCGCTGCTGGTAAAGGCCAAGTCCAGCAGATGGTCGAATCCCTCCTTGGTCTTAAAGAGCCGCTGCGTTCGGCTGACGCTGCCGATGCGCTGGCCGTAGCCATTTGTCACCACCATTCGGCCCGGCTCCTGTACCTGTCGAGAGGCAGAGGACGGTGATCGCAGCGCTCCGCGGACTGTTGGCATCCAAGGATCCCGGACAGATTGTTGTCGATGTGAACGGGGTCGGTTACCAGGTTTTTATCCCCCTTTCGACGTTCTATCAGCTCCCGGAGATCCAACAGGAGGTACGCCTTCGCATCTACACGCATGTCCGCGAGGATGCCATCCAATTGTACGGGTTTCATGCTCTCGAGGAGAAGATGACGTTCGAGCTGCTGACGGGAGTCTCCGGAATCGGTCCTCGCCTCGCAGCCAACATCCTGTCAGGAATCTCGGTGGAGGAGTTTATCCCGGCCATTCTAGAGGGCGATATCGCAAGACTCAAGGCGATTCCAGGGGTGGGTCGGAAAACGGCCGAGCGGATCATCTTGGAATTGAAGGATAAGGTTCTGGAGGTTCCTTGTACGAGTCGAGCCGTGGTTGGCCACCAGCCGAGCCCGGAACGAGATCGCACGATCGAAGATGTCGTCTCTGCGCTGCTGAACTTAGGTTGCAGCCGCAAAGAAGCCACGGCGGCGGCGGAGGCGGCGCATCAGGCCGTCGGCGATGGGGCGGACTTTGAACAGTTCGTCAAGCAGGCGCTGAAGTATCTCTCCGAGGGGACGGGGAAGCGGCTATGACATCGGCGAACCAGAAGAAGGAGAGCGGGCCAGAACGGGTGGCGAACCGGCAGCTCCAGGACGAGGATCAGGATCTCGAGCTAAGCCTGCGCCCAAAAGCCTGGGATGACTACATTGGCCAGGAAAAGGTCAAGGCGAACCTCCAGGTCTTCGTACAGGGGGCCAAGGCGCGAAGAGAGCCCCTGGACCACCTGCTCTTCTACGGCCCGCCGGGGCTTGGCAAGACCT
>ORMF011793770.1_pt1 | contig 19539 bp, 15 predicted proteins | sample 1779871 | NCBI WGS metagenome assembly ORMF01 (sample SAMEA104232316, study PRJEB22302) | groundwater metagenome | biome: forest; feature: aquifer; material: groundwater | place: USA | collected 2011-08-07 | depth 5.4 m | reverse complement strand
CGCTAAAAATATTCTGAAATTATTTAATGGAAGTTAAATCATGTTTTTTGCCATCAACAAAAGCTGTTTCAGGAACATACTTTGTATCTAAAACTACTAAATCTGCAATGTATCCTTTTTCTATTTTTCCAAGATTTTTAATTCCAAAGCTTAATGCTTGATTCAAAGAAGTTGTTTTTACTATCTCTTTTAACGGCATATTTATCAGATTAGCAATATTTTTAACCCCAATAAAATATTTTAGAGCACTTCCTGCAAGTGCTCCATTTGATGATAATCTTGCAATATTATCATGCACTTTTACATCGAGGCCGCCAAGTTTATAGTCACCGTCAGGCAGCCAAGAGGCGGAAATGGAATCCGTTATCATCATTATTTTGTTAATATTTTTGAGTTTGAATATAAGGTTAAGCATATCAGGACAAAGATGGATTGTATCACAGATTATTTCGATAAGTACATCTTGATCATATAATCCAGCTCCTACGAGGCCAATTTCTCTATGGTGAAGTGGTTTCATTTGATTGCAAAAATGAGTCAAATGAGTTAATCCAGCCTCTTTTGCTTTCGCAAAATCTGAATAATTTGCATCGCTGTGTCCGCATGAAGAGACAATTCCTAGAGGTTTTAGACTGCGTACAAAATCTATGCCGCCTTCAACTTCTACTGCCAAAGAGACTTTTGCTATTTTTGTGATATTGTTTAGATTTTTTACTTCTTCAATATTTGGAGCTCTAAGAAAATCGGGGTTTTGAGCCCCAAGGCATTTAGGATTTAGAAACGGACCCTCAAGATGAACTCCGTAAACTTTGGAATATTTTGATGTTTTTTTATAATTTTCAACCGCATGGGCTGCATTAATTAGTGTTTCTTCAGCAACTGTCAGCGTAGTTGGACAAAATGTGGTAACCCCTTCTTTTAGCTTAGCTTTTGCTATATTTTCAATGGCTTCTACAGTGCCATCTACTACATCTGAGCCCAAAGCACCGTGACAATGTATATCGATAAAACCTGGCATGACGGTTTTCCTTTTTGCATCGAATGTGTTTTCACATTTAGGCAGGTTTTTGCAATTGTTATAAACATTTATTATCTTATTTGATGAAATTTCAATAGCTCCGTTTTCTATTTCCAAATCTGGTGAAATGATTCTGCAGTTCGTTATTAATGTATTCATAGCCTTACCTTCCTTTTTTATGTTGTCATATTTTAATTACAGAGAGTTGTTTTCTAAAGATCTATTGATTCTCCAGGTTTTAAAGGAACAACTTTTGTTTTTGTCTCTTTTTGAACAGAGACAGCCCAATCATGAGGGTTCTGTTTAATTAAATCAAAAGTGTCATAATGGATTGGAACGGCTATTTTAGGATTTATTATTTTTATAGCTCTTAATGCTTCTTCAGGTCCCATAGTGAATGTGTCGCCAATAGGAATAAATGCTAAGTCTATGTTTTCTTCTGCAATTAAATGCATGTCATAAAGCAGTCCAGTATCTCCTGCGTGGTAGATTTTTTTGTCGTCAATGTAAAAAATAATACCTGCCGCTACGCCACCATAACTACCATCTGGAAGAGATGATGTGTGAATAGCATTGACCATTTTTGCTTTTCCCCATGGAAATATTTTTGTTCCTCCAATTTGCAATGGGTGTATGTTTTTTGCTCCTTGTGAGTTGAGCCAGTTGCATATTTCAAAGTTTGAAATGATTTGTGCACCTGTATTGTTTGAAATTTGCACAGAATCGCCAATGTGATCATCGTGTGCATGTGTAATAAATATTGTATCAGCTTTTAATTCGTTACAAGAGATTGGTGCGCTTGGATTGCCAGTTACGAATGGATCAACTAAAATGGTATAATTCTCACTTTCAATTTTAATGAATGCGTGACTAAGCCATGTTAATTTTATGCTCATAGTTAATTTCCCCTTTTTAATAAAAGATAAAGTAACTGTAATTTATAAGCAGAACAAATTGGTTTTAGAAAAAGTTATATTAAACATGCATTCCTGCCTCATTTAAAAAAAACAAGAATGTTTTTGGGAATTATGAATGGTGGAAGGTAAGTTATTGTGGCATTTTCGCCAAGTAGGAGTTCATCGCTGCCGTTCGATATAAAATTTACATTTTTGAAATATACGTTTGCATTTTCAATTTCTAATCCCTTTCCTTTTATTTCCATTGTCACATTATTGAGAATTATATTTTCTGCATGTATTTGAGGTGTAGCAGTTATATATCCACCATGTTTAAGTACATTTTTAGCGTATATGTTAGAGAACAAAATATTTCTAACATCAAGAATTTTTTGGTTATTATCGTTCTCATTTTCTGTAGATTTTGGAAATGGGATTTTAGATTCAGGGTAATAGGAAGATATTTCTAGTGCTGTGTGGACATTATCCATTTTTATATCAATGTAGAAAATATTTTCTACTTTTCCTCCTGACCCTTGAGGCGATTTTATTCGAATTCCATTTGTTGTGTTATTAAATCTGCAGTTATAAACAATTACATTGCTTATTCCAAAATTCGTTTCGCTTCCTATCGACATGCCGTGGCCGTGACCAAAATCTGTATCCACTACATATATGTTTTGTGACTTTCCGTATTCTGCTTTAATGGCGATGTTGTCATCGCCAGTGGAGATTCTGCATTTATAGATTAAGACGTTGCTGCTGTGTGAAGGATCAATCCCGTCTGTATTGGGAGATCTAGAATCGCTGTTTATTGTTATGTTTGAGATTAATACATTATTGCATCCGTGCGGCACTATATGAAAACTCGGTGAATCGACCAACGTTAAATTGTTAAATATGATATTATTGCAGTCTGTAAAGTAGATAAGTCGTGGTCTTTTGATTTCTTTGCCATTTGTTTTTAATTTTTTGAATACTTTCCACCAATTCGAACCATTCCCTTCAATTTTACCTCCACCATAGATAGCTATATTTGATGACTTTTCTGCTGAAATGAAATTAGATGGGTTGCTATTGTTAGGATATGTTTTATAGTCAACAGCCTTTAATATAGCTGTTTTGTCTATTTTGAGATGAACATTGCTTTTTAATATGATTGGCGATGATAGAAAAATTCCTTTTTCAAGTATTACTGTTCCGCCTCCTTTAAGATAACATTGATCAACTGCCTCCTGTATGTACTTAGCATTATCTGTTTTATTGTCGCCTTTCGCACCAAAAGTTGTAGGATAGACAATATTTTTAGTAAAACCTAATCCAGTAAAGCTTACAAGTAAACATGATATTACAATAGTGCTGAGTAATGTTTTTTTAATTTTCATAACGTCGATCCTTATGTTACTCAAATTTTCAATTTTTAAATAATTAAATTATAGTGTATGAATCTGTTATCATTAGTCAGAATATAAAATTTTTGCAGGTTGACATACAATTCTGAAATCATATAATTTTGGTAGAGTGTATTGGTTTATTTTTTAAGAATTGAGCCTAAATCTTAGCTGTAGAAGTGAGGAAAATATTACATTTTAGCTCTTTGTTATTTTTGCTAGGGGTATTTTCTGCATTTCCTTAGTTGGGTATTCTACAAATATACTGATATGCTTTTAAAATTAGGTAGTGCTAGATGATTTATCAAACTCTAAAATTAAAATACTTTGATGCATAATTTTAAACAGGTAATCTATTATGAAAGAACAGACGTTTAGTGAAAAAGAAATTATTAACTTACTTACTAAAATAAATTGTTTTAAAAGAGATGAACAAGTTGAGGTTAAAGAGATTGGTAACGGAAATATAAATACAGTTTTTCGGGCCATTGGATCCCAAAAATCATTCATTATAAAAAAAGCCTACCCGTATGTAAGAGTCTCTAATGGCTCATGGCCGCTTAGTCCTGACAGAACAGCTATGGAGGTTAATGCATTAAAGTTGCAAAATCAACTTGCAGCTGGACTTGTGCCTAATGTAATATACGCAGACTTAGAAAATTCAATAATTGTTATGGAAGATCTTTCTCATCTCGAAATATTACGAGATGGAATGAACAAAATGATAAAATATCCTCTTTTATCAGAGTCTGTTTCTACATTTTTTGCCAACATTATTTTTTTTACGTCAGATTTTTTTGTAGAAAGCGAAACAAAGAAAAAACAAGTAAAATCATTTCTTAATGTGGAATTATGCAAAATAAGTGAAGACTTAATTTTTACAGAGCCATACTATAATGCCGAAAGAAATAATATAAATCCTTCACTATTTCCTTTCATTGAATCTGTTTTTTGGAAAAATGATCAAGTTAAAATAGAGATAGCAAAACTGAAATATAAATTTCTGACAGCATCTGAAAGTTTGCTTCACGGAGATCTTCATACTGGATCAGTTTTTGCAGGAGAAAAGGAAATAAAGATATTTGATCCTGAGTTTGCATTTTACGGCCCCTCAGGATTTGATATAGGATTGCTAACAGGAAATCTTTTTATTAACTATTTTTCATGGGACTTTCAAAATGTCTCTAATCAAGAAAAAAATGAATATCAAAAATATATACTAAATACTGTCAGTGACATTTATATTAAGTTTCAAGCTAAATTTATAGACAATTGGGATAAAAATTTAAAAGATTTATCTTTTAAAAATAATAAATTTTTAACCTATTTTTTAAATAATTTATTCTGCGATGCGATAGGATTTGCAGCAGCTGCAATGATTAGAAGAATGCATGGGTTTGCTCATAATATTGATATTGATAGAATTGAAAATTTGACATTGAGAAGCCAAGCACAAATAAAAATTTTAGAAACGGCTTCAAAACTAATACTGAAACGTCACTTATACAGAAATATAGACGACGTAGCTAAAGAAATTGATCCTAATTATACTCACTCTAAATAAATATATTTCGATGTGAAATTAAAAAAATTTTAACTTAAAAAAGTGACAAAAATGAAAACAGTCCAAGATAGATTTTCACTGCAAAATAAAATTGCTCTTGTAACTGGAGCATCAAGAGGGATAGGTTCTGAAACAGCCATTGAGCTTGCTCAGGCAGGAGCAGATATTATTCTGTCCGCAAGAAATATGGACGACCTTGAAGCTGTTAAAGAAAAAATTTTAAAATTAGGAAGAAAGGCTGTTATTATACCTGCTGACCTCTTAGATTCTCAGCAGATAATTTCGCTTGGAAATAGGGCGTTGGAGGTTTTTGGCAAAATTGATATTTTAATAAATAATGCTGGCATAGGAGAGCTAGAACCGTTTTTAACCACAAGCTGCGATAACTGGAAAAGAACAATTCAGGTAAATCTTACAGCTCCTTTTTTATTATCGCAGATAATAGGGGTAAAAATGGCAGAACAGAAAAGTGGGAAAATTATAAACATCTCGTCACAGGCTGGAGTTGTTGCTTTTGATGAGCATACAGCTTACAGTGCATCAAAAGCAGGATTGAATATGCTTACAAAAAGCATAGCTTCAGAATTAGGAATATACAATGTTCAATGCAATGCAGTAGCGCCAACAGTAATACTGACAGACTTAGGTAAAAAAGCTTGGGGGAATCCAGAAAAAGGAGACCCAATAAAAGCAAAAATTCCCCTAAAAAGATTTGGTGAAGTATATGAAGTAGCCGATCTTGTATTATTTCTAAGCTCAGAAGCATCTAATTTGATAACAGGTCAAACAATCTGTATTGATGGCGGATATACTATTGTATAGAAAATTATATCCTCGATATATCTTCATCAAGTTTTTGAGTTTTGTAAGTTTTGCTTGAGTCTTTAATATTTTTATAATGAATATTGATATCAGCATTTTTTTTTATATAATTGAAGTGTTGTGAATTGAGTTATCTTCCGTGATTTTGAACCTAAAGAAGTTTTAGAAGTGAAGAAAAAGTTACATTTTAGCCTTTTATTATTGCTGATGGTGTTATTTCTCTGCACTTCTTTAATTGGCTATTCTACAAATAACTGCAGCTGTTCAAAAGAGATAGCTAATTCATCTGCCATTGAAAATAATCATGATTGTTGCGAAAAACAGAAAGATGAAACTCAAACTTTTTCATGTACCAGCAGCTCAGAGAGTTTTAATTCTTCATGCAGATGTCTTTCTACTGGGAAACTAATCAGCTACAATATAAATGAGAAAAAAATTTCGCATGATTTCATTTTAAATAAAAAATATGATAGTTCAAATATTCATATTTTTGATGAAAATATATTAAAATTAAGTTTAGACCATTCTCTTTTAATCTTACCTAAGAATAATATTCTCCTGCATCTGCGAAGCGTAAAGCCTGTACTTTTGTAAAACTTTTTCATACTTTTTGAATTAATTATGTTATGGCTACGCCGTGAAGTTTATTTATTTTTTTAAATACTATGTCAGGAGACTTACTATGAAATATTTTTATCCTATTTTTGCATCATTTACATTGTTATGCAGCAATTTGAACGCTTTGCCACATTCACATGATTCAGATAGTGCAGTTCCAACTACTGCAAGTCCAACGCTCAAAACTCATGTTAAAGAAACGTTGTGGACATGTTCCATGCATCCTCAGATAAAAAGCAATAAACCTGGGAAGTGCCCGATTTGTTCGATGGATCTCATCCCTCTTGCTGCATACAACGATACTTATGAATCGAAACTTCATGTTAAGTTGTCAAAAACTGCTCAAAAACTAGCGGAGATAGAGACGTCTAAAGTTGTAAGAGAAGCAGCTTTTGCGGAAATTGAATTGTCAGGAAAGCTTGAAACTGATGAGACTACTTCTAGTAAGATAGTGGCTCATTTTCCTGGACGAATAGAAAAATTATATGCCGATTTTACTGGAATGAAGGTCACTAAAGGGATGCACATTGCCGAAATATTTGGTTCAGATGTCTATTTAAATCAGAGAGAAATTTTATTAGCTAATAACCAAATATTGAAGGCTGAGGAATCAAAAAACACTCAACAAATTAATGATGCAAAATTATTGTATGCTTCTGTTATGAATAAAATGAGAGTGCTTGGGTACACGGAACAGGAGATAGAAGATATTGTTAAAAGCGAGAAAGTTTCTGATACGTTTACACTGTATTCTTCGATAGATGGCGTGATTATTAAGAAAAATGTAATCAACGGGCAATATTTCACAAAGGGTGAAACTTTGTTCGAAATTTCCAATTTAAATAAATTATGGTTGATTGCCGATGCTTATGAGCTTGATCTTCCTTTTTTAAAATATGGACAGAAAGTAGATTTTAAGATAGCAGCCGTGCCAGGGAAAATCTTTAAAGGCAGAGTTATCTATATAGATTCCGTAGTTGATCTGAATACGAGAGCAGCAAAAGTTAGAGTAATTGTAAATAATGAAGAAGGTTTACTAAAACCAGGCATGTATTTGACTGCAACTGTTTATTCTCAATTGGACTCAAACGGAATAGCGAAAGTTGAGTCATTGAAAGGAAAATGGATAAGTCCAATGCATCCCCAAATAATAAAGGATGGTCCAGGCAGATGTGATATTTGCGGTATGGAACTTGTCCTTGCTGAAAATCTTATTAATAATAGTAATGCCAATGATGAATTTCCATTGGTTATCCCTGATTCTGCCCCTTTGATAACAGGTAAAAAAGCAGTTGTTTATGTGGAAAAGGAACCAGGCATTTATGAACCTAAAACAATTACTTTAGGACCAAAAGTTGGAGATAAATATATCGTTGTTTCAGGGTTGGACGAAGGTGAAAATGTAGTAACCAAGGGGAATTTCAAAATAGACAGTGAACTTCAGATAAAATCATCAAATGAGGGAATGCTAAAACTCTTAGAAGAAAATGCTAAAGAGAAAAATAACAAACTAAAAGCTATCGATAGTGAAAGCAGTAATACTGTTATAATTGCTGTTTCTGCCTTTTATTTTGATATTCAAAAAACTTTGTCAGAAGACAATCTTCCTGCATCTCTAAAATCGTATAGTTTATTTAATTCATATGTAAAAAACCTTACGGCATTACAAAAGTCTGATTTTAGCAAAATCACAGGGGGAGACTTAACAAAAATAAGTGAAATTATTTTCAGTTTGAACGAGAATTCTAATATTGATACAGCAAGAGATAAATTTTTTGATTTGACTGTTGCCTTATCTCCGTTACTTACACATTTGAAGCATCTTGTAAAAACGGATTCGTTTAAGTTTTCGTGTTCAATGGCATTTGACGGCAAGGGCGCCTACTGGTTTCAGGATACAAAGGAAATTGCAAACCCTTACTTTGGCAGCAGTATGAAAACATGTGGCACTGAAAAGCCAGAAGAATAGGAGAAAAAATTATGCTTAACTTTTTAATCCGATTCGTACTGCATAATAAATTAATTACATTTGCCGCATTTGGAATAATTATTTTTCTTGGGGTTTATACTGCTCCTTTTGACTGGGATTTAGGCTTCCAGCGTGAACCTGTGCCAGTCGATGCCATTCCAAATATAGGTGAAAACCAACAGATAGTTTTTACAAGCTGGGACGGTCGTTCACCAAAAGACATTGAAAATCAAATAACATATCCTTTGATAAGTAATCTGCTTGGTGTTCCAGGCGTGAAAACCGTGAGGGGAAGCTCAATGTTCGGCTTTTCAATGATTTACGTAATATTTAAAGACAATATTGATTTTTATTGGAGCAGATCAAGAATTTTAGAAAAACTTAGCAGTTTACCGCCTAACACATTGCCAGAAGGTGTGTCACCTAGATTGGGACCTGATGCGACTGCTTTGGGACAAATTTTTCTTTACACTCTTGAGGGAAGGGATAGTAAGGGAAATCCTACTGGCGGTTGGGATTTGCAGGAACTTAGAAGCATTCAAGATTGGATAGCACGTTACTCGCTTCTTGGAATAGAAGGTGTCAGTGAAGTTTCTTCCGTTGGCGGTTTTATAAAAGAGTATCAGATAGAGCTTGACCCAAATGCTATGAAAGCGTCTGATGTCTCTTTAAATGATATTTATAATGCAGTAAAAGAGTCTAACATCGATATAGGAGCAAATACTCTTGCGTTAAACGGTGTAGAATATTTTGTTCGTGGATTAGGATATTTAAAATCAATTGCCGATGTAGAAAACAGCGTAATTAAAAGTGTAAACAATACTCCAATTTACATTAAGAATGTAGCTAATGTCAGCTTAGGTCCTCAATATAGGCGTGGTATTTTAAATAAAAGAGGAAGTGATGCAGTAGGAGGAATTGTCACTGTACGATATGGTGAAAACCCACTTGAAGTTATAAATAGAGTTAAAGGCAAACTCAATGAAATATCATCTTCTTTGCCAAAAAAAACGTTAAAAAATGGCGTTGTATCTCAGGTTTCAGTTGTTCCTTTTTATGATCGAACTACGCTGATTCAAGAGACGCTTGGCACCCTTAATTCAGCTCTTATAGAAGAAATTTTAATAACAATTATAGTTATTCTTTTAATGATTAATCAATTTAGAATAGCTGGTCTTATTGCCTCTCTTCTGCCTTCATCAGTGTTGTTTGCATTTGTATTGATGAAGTTTTTTAAAATAGATGCAAATATTGTGGCACTTTCAGGGATTGCAATAGCTATAGGCACTGTTGTGGATATGGGAATTGTCATGTGTGAAAATATTCTAAAACACATGAATGAATCGCCACCTGAAAAGGGGGCTTTGAGCATAATATATGATGCTTCTTCGGAAGTAGCAGGCTCGCTGCTGACATCAACGCTTACCACTGTAGTAAGTTTTATCCCTGTTTTTATGCTTCAATATTCCGAAGGGAAGTTATTCAAACCTTTGGCTTTTACTAAAACATTTACTATTGGTGCTTCATTCATTATCGCATTACTGATTATTCCGCCTGCTGCTTATTTTTTATTTAAAAATAGAAATAGTTTGAAGAAAAATAAAGCACTTCCAGCAATATTCACAGCGATAATTGCCACTATTTCAATCTTTGTTTGGGAATACACAGCTTTGCTGTCCATCCTTCTTATTATACTTGCCGCCTACAATGTTTTTTTATTGTTTCAAAATGAGTTTAAAAGAAAAAAACTGTATCCTTTTTTATATTTTTTAGTGCCTGCAATAGTTATAGTTATCTTGGCTATGTACTGGAGACCAATTGGATATGAAAATAATATTTTCTACAATATTCTTTTTGTGCTTATCCCGATTGGCGGCTTTCTTATTTTCTATTCACTGTTTTATTTCTACTACAAAAAAATATTAACTCTCTGCTTGAACCATAAAAAAGTTTTTTTAGCAATTCCGATTTGTCTATTATTGTTTGGAATTATTTCATGGCGTGGATTGAAGCCTGTTATGGAGATACTACCTCAAAATATACAAAAATCATATATAGCACAAAAGATTGACAATATTTTTTCGGGTTTAGGAGAAGAATTTATGCCGTCGCTAAATGAAGGTTCATTTTTACTAATGCCTTCAATAATGCCAAATGCATCAATTGATGAAGTAAATGACATTTTAAGCAAACAGGATATTAGAATAGCAGCAATACCTGAAGTTTCTGAAGTTGTTGGAAAAGCTGGCAGGGCAGACTCTGCGCTGGATCCTGCACCACTTTCAATGATTGAGACAATTATAAATTATTACCCTGAATACATTTCTGATTCTTCAGGAAGATATTTAAGATTTAAATACAATTACGATGAAAATGATTATTTTAGGAATGAAAAAGGAGAAAAAGTAAATGCTCCTGACGAGGAGCCCTACATTGTAAAAGGTAAATTTTATAGAGATTCGAATAATAATTTAATTCCTGATAGCGGAGGTAATGTATTTAGACTTTGGAGACCTGCTCTTCAATCTAATTTGAACAATGGAAGGACGCCATGGCAAGGAATTAATAGTCCTGACGATATCTGGAACGAAATTGTTATAGCAGCAAAAATACCAGGTATTACTTCATCGCCAAAACTTCAGCCAATAGAAACAAGAATTGTAATGCTTCAAAGCGGCATGAGAGCCAACATGGGAATTATCATCAAGGGAAAAACCATGGAAGATGTTGAAGTTGCAGTAAAAGGAATAGAAAAAGCATTAAAAAATGTTCAAGCTATAGAGCCGGCAACTGTTTTTGCTCCTCGTGTAACTGGTAAACCATATATTGAAATAGAGATAAACAGGACCGAAGCAGCAAGATATGGAGTAACCATTCAAGCTGCATTAAACACGATTGAAGCAAGTTTGGGGGGTATGGTTGTGACCTCTACTGTTGAGGGAAGAGAAAGGTATCCTGTTAGAATTCGTTATATGAGAGAATATCGTGATGAACCCGATTCAATAAGAAAAATTTTAATTACTTCTACTACTGGACAGTTTATTCCACTAGGGCAGATTGCCGATATTCAATTTTTCAAAGGTCCTCAAGATATAACAAGTGAAGACGGTTTTTTAGTCAACTATGTTTTTTTTGATAAAAAAAGTAATGTCTCAGAAATGAGTGCCGTCGAAGATGCTCAAAAAATAATTTCACATTATATAGAAGGTGGAGAAATTAAGTTGTCTCCCGGCACGACATACAGATTTGGAGGTAACTACGAAAATTCTCTTAGAGCTTCAAAGAAATTGATGGTCATAATACCTTTAGTCCTTTTATGCATAATCTTAATTATTTATATGCAATTTAAATCTTTTAGTACAACTTTTATTATTGCCAGTGGAATAGTTGTTACATGGGCTGGCGGTTTTATTATGTTGTGGCTATATGGTCAGTCATGGTTTATGGATGTCAATTTTTTAGGTACAAACTTCAGAGATTTGTTTCAGATGCATACGTTAAATTTAAGTGTAGCTGTATGGGTAGGGTTTCTTGCATTATTTGGCATTGCTACCGATGATGGAGTGTTGATGTCTTCGTACATAAAAGATGTTTTTAATAGAAAAAAACCTAATAGTGCAAATGAGGTTAAATCTAATATTTTAGAGGCAGCACATAGAAGATGCAGAGCCTGTTTGATGACTACGGCTACGACCGTTTTAGCGTTAATTCCAATACTGACATCAACAGGAAAAGGTTCTGATATTATGATTCCAATGGCTGTCCCTCTTTTTGGCGGAATGGTGATAGAGGTTATAACCATGTTGATTGTTCCAGTTCTTTATTGTATTAAGGAAGAAGTTAAACTAAAAAAGGAGACGAAAAATGTAAGTTTAAATCTGTAAAGATTATTCAAGATTTACAATATTAAATAGTTAACGGAGAAAAATAGAATGAAAAAACAGATCACGATTATTATCGCAGGATTGTTAACTTTTACAGGAGTTACTGTCTTTGGACATGACGGAGATATGAGTTCAGATACATCTGTAACAACATCACAACATACAGATAATCTTAAACCTCAGACAATTTGTCCAGTTATGGGAAACAAGATAAATAAAAATCTTTATGTGGATTACAATGGGAAACGGATATATGTATGCTGCAAAAGCTGTATAGATATTGTCAAGAAAAGCCCTGAAAAATACCTAAAAATTTTAGAGAGTGAAAATGTTAAAATTGCAGAAATTCCAAGTAGTAGTAAAGAGAAAAATTAATATATTTTCTGCAGCCGTTATTATTCACTAAAAACGGCTGCATGATTTTAAGGAAATTTTATGACTAGAAACAGTGTTTTAAAAGTGATAAATCCTCTGTTGCTGATATTGTTTATTTTGCAAATTTTAACAGGATATTTTCAGTTTGATATCGCCTATTTTTCAGAAATACATGAAATAGTTCCTATCCTTATTATAATTTTTCTCATTTTGCACATAATATTTAATTGGAAATGGATAAAAACTAATATTTTTAAAATCAAAGCATGATGAGTTAATTTAATTTCATTTTAAGTCGAGGTTTGTTATGGAGAAAGAAGCCATAAGTATAAGCGGTATGAGTTGTGCCTCGTGTGCAGCTAAAATTCAAACAAAATTAAATAAGCTTGATGGAGTATCAGCCTCCGTTAATTTTGCTACTTCAAGAGCAGAAGTTTCTTTTAATGATTCTATGATTAATTTATCTGCAATAGTAGATGAAATTAAAGGTCTTGGTTATGGGGCTGAACAGTATAAGGAAAATAAGGCTGCACTCATTAGTAAAAAAGATAAACGCAAGGCTGATTTAAAAAAAATGTACATAAAAATGTGGATTGCTATAATTTTAGCGATTCCCCTTGCCGTTGAAATGAGTGTACACATGTCGGGATATCACGGCGATAATTCGTTTTTAAAGTTTTTAGGAAATTCATATTTTCAATTAATAATATCTACGCCTGTTCAATTTTGGCTTGGTTTTAGTTTATACAAAGATGCATACAAGGGGATAAAATCACTTTCTCCTAATATGTCTACTTTGGTGATGCTTGGAACTTCTGCTGCATATTTTTACAGCTTGTATGCTATGTTTTATATTTCAAGCCCAATACTATACTTTGAAGCTTCAACTTCACTTATTGCACTTATTTTAATTGGACATTACCTAGAGGCTTTGGCAAAAGGTAAAACTTCTGAAGCTGTAGAAAAACTCATAACTCTTCAACCTGACAATGCCCATTTATTTGTAGTTAAAGATGGTGTTGAAGAAATTATAGAAACGCCCGTTGAACAGATTGTGCCAGGCGATCTTTTTTTGGTTAAACCAGGAGAACGTGTTGCCATAGATGGTGTAGTTATAGAAGGAAATTCTTATATTGATCAGTCCATGCTGACTGGTGAAAGCGTTCCAATTCAAAAAGAAAAAGGATCATTCGTTTATGGCGGAACGGTTAATACTACAGGCGCATTGAAAATTAAGGCAGAAAAAGTAGGTAGTGATACGGCACTCTCTAAAATTATAAGAATGGTTGAAACAGCACAAGGCAGCAAGGCTCCTATACAGAGAGCTGCAGACAAAATTTCATCTTATTTTGTTCCATCGGTTTTATGTGTAGCAGTTTTATCGTTTCTTGTTTGGTGGCTTGGTTTTGGTGATTTTCAATATGCCTTAACAAGTGCGATTGCCGTGCTGGTTATAGCTTGTCCTTGTGCTCTTGGTTTGGCTACACCTACAGCCATTATGGTTGGCACAGGGAAGGGGGCGGAGTTAGGTTTTTTTATAAAAGGAGGAGAAGTTTTAGAAAATGCAGGAAAGGTTAATGCTATTTGTTTTGATAAAACTGGCACATTGACAGAGGGCAAACCGTCTGTTATCGAAGTTGTGCCACAAGAAGGATTTGAACAAAAAAAACTTCTTCTTTATATGGCAGCAGCAGAAAAAAGTTCTGAACACCCATTGGCAGCAGCTGTTGTTAATTATGCAAAAAAAAGATTAAATCTTTCAATCCCTGATACTTCCGATTTTATGTCGCATTCAGGAAAGGGAATTACAGCGAAGCTTAATAATGAGCTTATAAATATTGGGAGCTTAAAATTTCTAGAGTCTCAAAATGTATCTGTTCCTCAGAATTTAGTTTATGAAACTGACTCTGTCCAGTCGAGAAGTTACGTCCATTGCAGTATAGGAAATATTTATGCAGGTTGCGTGGTAATTGAAGATAAAATACGAGACTCTGCTAAACCTGTAATAGATATAATGAAAAAAAACAATATAAAAGTTTATATGATAACTGGTGATAATGCTGTTACTGCAAAGGCGATAGCTGAAAGACTCGGCATTGATGATTATTTTGCAGAAACACTTCCAGAAGATAAAATAAAGAAGATAAAATTTTTGCAAAGTGAAGGCAAATTTGTGGCTATGGTAGGTGATGGTATTAACGATGCACCTGCATTGGCTCAGGCAAATTTAGGTATAGCTATGGGAAGCGGTACTGAAATAGCAATGGAAGCAGGGGATATAGTGCTTGGCGGTTCTGATATTGCTCTTGTACCTGATTCAATTCAGCTTTCAAAAGCTACTATGGCTAAAATAAAACAGAATCTTATTTGGGCTTTTGGCTTTAATATAATTGGGATACCAGCAGCAGCACTGGGATATGTTAATCCTATTTTCGCAGGTGCAGCGATGGCGTTTAGTTCAATTTTTGTAGTGACAAATTCATTAAAGCTTAAATCTTTTAAATCGCAAAATAACTTATTAATATTAGAAACAAAAACAGAAATGAATCAGGAAATGAATAGAGAAACAGTAAAAATAGAAATATCAGGAATGTCTTGCAATCACTGTACAATGAGCATTGAAAAAGCGTTATTGGGAAGCGAAGGAGTTGTAAGTGCTAAAGTTTCCTTGAATGATAAAGCTGCAGCAATAAGCTTTAATCCTGCTCTCACAGATGTTTCCAAAATCAAAAAAATAATCGTAGAAACTGGATACCAAGTGTAAATTTCCAATATTAAGGCAATCTTTTATTTAATCAATAGTTTATATAGGGAGTGGAAGAACAATGAAGACATTAGAAACTGTATATTATGAAATTGAAGGATCTGCTAATACTATTTGCACTTTAGAAATAGTTAAAAATGCAATTGGCAGGTTGCAAACTAGTACTGTAATCGTTCCATCAACAACTGGGGCAACAGCTGTAAAAGCAGGTGAAATTATTGGTCAAACTGCAAGGATTATAGGTGTACCTTTTCAATCAGATCGGCAAGCTAAATGGGGTGCACCAACTGCTGATAATATTTTAAAATGCAGAGAATTAGGCGTCGAACTTATTCCAAATGAACCTAAAGTTATATTTATTGATGCAGAAAGACCTGATATTGTTAACGCATGGAGAACAGTAAGTCGAGGTTTTAAAGTGGCATTGCAATGTGCATCAATGTGTGTGGATACAGGTCTCATTAAGGAAGGTTCTACCGTTATAGCATTGGGCGGACGTATCAGTGGGGCTGATACGGCAATTGTCGTTGAGATATTTGGTTATGAAAATATTTTAAAGAGCAACATAATCGAAATATTGACGCTGCCACAACAAAAATATAAATAATCAACTTTAAATTAACTGTAACTATATCTCTATAATGATTTTAATAATAGATAATTTAAATTTAAGGATTGACTTAAACTTAAAATAAAAGTATAATGGAGAAGCGTGATCCCAATAAAATAGAAACATTAAGGGGTTGATTATGAAGCATAACATCAAGATTCTTCTTGCGTCTATCTCATTTTTTGTGACTTGTTTGGCTTTTGCTGAAACACAGGACTATGATTATAAAAATTTTCATCTTTCATTAGATCCTGTAACAGTATCAATAGTTCAAGAGGGAACAACCTTTACTCCTAAAATTGATTTGAATATATCTAATACACCTAATGGACTTAAAGATTCTGCAATAGCTATGGCTATGGGATACTGTCTGTTCTTGCATCTTACTGATGTCGTTTCAGATTTAAAACATAGCGGTGCTGATGACAACTTAGTAAATCAAATTATGAGCAATATGAGCATAAATGAGTGGATGGCTATAGCGTTTCAAGAATCTGCATTTAGAAAAGACAATGTCGCACATTCTGGTTTTTACCAAATAGATAATTCTCCTTCTGAAATAGCAGCAAATGCTGGGAATACTAATGTCGGAAACTATTATTTATTTTTGAAGAAACTTAATGGTGGAGCAACTTTTGGCCCTGGGGAGCCTAAAACTGATCCAAAATTCATCACTGATGATAATCCAAAAGGTTATGTTTATGAGAGAGATAAAGATGGAAAAATAATATACGAAGAAAAATGGGTTTGGAATCCAGATAAAGGGATTAGTGAAAAAAAATTAGTTCCTAAAGTCGTTCCGAATATGGCTGTTCTTTGTGAATTGACTGAAAAGGGATTTACGTGGGCATCTGTAGAAAAAGGCTATTATGATGCAGTTTCATATATAGTGAATAAAAATTCAATTAAAATAAATAATGACAGTTATATACCTTATAAAGGTTTTAATCTGGCAGAATGGGTTGTGAAATATTCAAAACAAGAGAAAACTACTCGTGCTCCGTACTATAGTGACGGGGTTATAATATATGAGGGAAAGCATCTATACATTCCAGATAAATCAGCTTTTATTTCTCCAACATCTTGTCTTGGAATAATAATTTCATATTTATATAATAGGGGGCAAATGCCTTATGCCAATTATGCTTTACCTCAGTCAAAATTATATGTAGATGTTTTAATACACCATTTAGCTTTTCAGGAAAGCTTTGAAGATTTTCCTTCTGGACAAGATGCTGTTGCTTACGGGAAAAGATATATTTGGCAAGTTCCTTGGTTATTTACTATGCTGAATAGGTCTAAAACTATTTATACTGAAAAAATATCTTTAAACGATGTTTTAGCAGTTTTAGATATGTTGAAAGGCTTTTATTCAGGCGAGGAACCTAAAGATGATGTTGTCATGCATGCCGCAATTGACGAAGCGAATAAGTTAAAATGGGATTACCCTTATAATTCAACACAATTCTTTGATAATATTTATAAGCTTACAGAAGTAATGCTAGATAAAAGTCTAAAAATAAAATAGTTAAGTTTATATAATGTGAACGGTTAGGAGTATCAAAGCCAGAGTCTCTGACAGTTCTATTACTGCACCAAGAATGTCGCCTGAGATTCCGCCTAACTTTAAACAGCATTTTTTGTAAATAAAAAATACGATTAATGCTATTATAACGGTAACTATTATTGCATGAATAGAAAAGATGAAGCACGGAAGAGAATACAAAACTGTTACAAAAACCGTTATTATTGGTATTTTACCAATAATTTCTTTCCCCATACCCTTATCGTAGGGAAAATATTTTCCGTAATAAACAATGAATATAACCTGAAGTCTTGCCATGACGACGGCAGACGCTATAAGCAGATAATTACTGTTTTTTAATAATACGTAAATTGCTATAGTTTTAGCTAAAAGAATAATCACAAGACCTATTGTTCCGAAACTTCCAAGCCGTGAATCGTGAAGAATTCTTATTCTATTATCTCTGTCTGTTTGACAAAACATTGCGTCACAAGAATCTGCTAAACCATCAAGGTGTATGCCGCCACTAAAAAGAAATAAAAGTGTTACTATGGCTATTGCCTGAACCATAATATCAATTTCAAATATTTGAGAAATCAGCATTATAGATATTACAGAAAAAAGAGCTATGATATAGCCGCATAAAGGGAAAAAATATACACTTTTTTTAAGCGTCTTTTCGTTAGGGGCAGAAGATAAAGATGCAGGAATAGTTGTTAAAATAGATAATGCCGTTTTGAAACTTTTCATTTGATCCTCATTGGTATTCCTGAAATCATAAATATTAGATTATCGCATTTAGCCGCAAGTTTTTGATTAGTCCAGCCTAAAAGATCTCTGTACAATCTTCCTGTTTCTGTAGTTGGAACAATTCCCAATCCTACCTCATTTGTGACGAGCATAACTGGCAATTTAACTTCAGTTAATGCGTTAATTAGATGCTTTACACTATCTTCAATATTACGATTATTTAACATTAAGTTTGATATCCACATAGTTATACAATCAACCAATATAAAATCGACAGTTAATTTTTCTGATTTTTCAATAGATTTCCATATCTCGAATTTTTCTTCAATTGTCGTCCATTTGCTGCAACGCTCCTCTTTATGTTTTTGTATTCTGATTGCCATCTCATTATCATCTGCCCATCCTGTAGCGATGTAAAGTGGAGAGTTGTAAAATTCGGCTTTTTTTATGGCATAAGAGCTCTTTCCGCTTCTTACACCTCCTGTAATAAGTGTTAAATTTTTCATATTTTTCTTTTTTTTAGGTTTTACTATAACGAGATATTGAAATGAGAATTATAATGCCTATTGCAAAAAAAGGACCAAGATAAATTGCAGTAACATACGATACAGATGCCCCTAAAATTCCTGATATTATTAATGACGAAACTCCACCTAATGTTCCTGCTGAAATAAGAAAAGAGATAACGGAAGGCGATATGTTTTTTGCCTGCCTGCTTCCATACGAAACTAAAGTTGGATATAAAGCGGAACATCCAACTCCGAGAAGTATTACAGAGAACCATATACTGCTTTCTAAATTTGATGATAAAAATGACGCAAAACCTATTATTATAAAAAGAGACAGAATAATAATGACTTTATATTCTGTTGTATGAGTCAATACGAATTTCCCCAAAATATATCTAAAAATAGCAAGGCATAACCAAAAAGAGCTTAGTATAAAACCTGTAATTTCTATATTAAAAAAAAGTTTTTTTTGCATATATGCTGCGAACCAGTAGCTTATTATGTATTCAATGTACACGTATAAAAGCAAAGCTATTGCCGTAATTATCACTCCTTTTGTAATTACCTTTTGCCTTTTTGTATCATTTTTCTTTTTGGGAACAGTTAAAGGTATCTTTTCTTTGAAGATACAAGATATTGCACATAATCCTATTGAAAGATAGATGAGCGAGTTAACAAGAAAAACAGTTCGCCAGTCAAAATTATTTACAATAATACCTGCAAGTGATGTTCCTAAAAAACCTCCCGTACCTACAAAAAAATTCATTATGTTGAGTTTTGATGCTGTCTCATATTCTTCTGAAAATCTAGATACGATTATGTAATTAATTGAAGTTATTAAAAT
>ORMF010516534.1_pt1 | contig 19545 bp, 17 predicted proteins | sample 1779871 | NCBI WGS metagenome assembly ORMF01 (sample SAMEA104232316, study PRJEB22302) | groundwater metagenome | biome: forest; feature: aquifer; material: groundwater | place: USA | collected 2011-08-07 | depth 5.4 m | reverse complement strand
ATCGAACGGCGGCGCGAGCAGTCACTGTCTGCTATACGCTGCGCAAATATACCAAGGCACTACCTTCAAGCATCAAAAGGAGGCCGCAAATGGCTGGCAACAGAGGAGTTGCATACGTAAAACCAGGGATGGTCGAAGTGAATTCGATCGACTATCCCAAGCTCGAATTGGACGGCCGGAAGTGCGAACACGGAGTGATCCTCAAGATCATTTCCACGAACATCTGCGGCAGCGACCAGCACATGGTGCGCGGCCGGACGACTGCTCCAGCGGGACTAATCCTCGGCCACGAGATCACGGGCGAGATCATCGAGGCCGGCAGGGACGTCGAGTTCCTGAAGGTCGGCGACATCTGCTCGGTCCCGTTCAACATTTCCTGCGGGCGGTGCCGCAACTGCAAAGAGGGCAAGACGGGAATCTGCCTGTCTGTGAACCCCGCTCGACCGGGCGCGGCCTATGGCTATGTGGACATGGGCGGATGGATCGGCGGGCAGGCCGAGTACGTCTTGTGCCCGTATGCCGATTGGAGCCTGCTGAAGTTCCCGGACAAGGCCCAGGCGATGAGCAAGATCAAGGACCTGACGCTGCTGTCCGACATCTTCCCGACCGGATATCACGGCGCGGTAACCGCGGGGGTTGGGCCGGGAATGACGGTCTACGTGGCGGGCGCCGGTCCGGTCGGTCTTGCCTGTGCGGCCTCGTGCCATCTGCTGGGCGCCGCCTGCGTGATCGTCGGCGACCTGATAGACGAGAGACTCGCCCAGGCGCGAAGCTTCGGCTGCGTCACCGTTGATCTGAAGAAGTCGGTGCCGCTGGCCGAACAGATCCGCTCCATCCTGGGAGTGGGCGAAGTGGACTGTGCCGTCGACTGCGTGGGCTTCGAAGCGCGCGGCCATGGGGCCGACTCATCGGTCGAGCGTCCGGCAACCGTGCTGAACGCCGTCATGGAAGTGACCCGGGCCGGCGGCGGGATCGGTATTCCCGGTCTCTACGTCACGGGTGATCCGGGCGGCGTGGACGACAACGCCAAGATCGGCCAGCTGGGTATCCGGATCGGGCTGGGATGGGCCAAGTCCCACTTCTTCACGACCGGCCAGTGTCCGGTGATGAAGTATCACCGCCAGCTCATGCAGTGCATTCTGTATGAGAAGATCCAGATCGCGAAGGCCGTGAACGTCACGGTCATCTCGCTGGACGACGCTCCGCAGGGATACCGCGACTTCGATCACGGCGCCGCGCGGAAGTACGTCATCGACCCGCACGGCATGCTGAAGGCGGCGTAAGACACGTGATACGCGATTCGTGATCCGTAATGCGGGAGTTGGAGCCGCTCGGCCCGATGGTCGAGCGGCTTTTTATCGGCCGGTGGCTACGTCCTTACAAATCAACCTGGAAAGGATCTTACGTGCCAAGCTATTCCCAAGTGCTGCGGAGAATCGAACCGATACCGTCCTTCAATCGTTTCAAACAAATCCCAATGTGATAGACGTTCAAACAATAATTGTCCAGACAATTATCTTCCAAAGCGTTACGGTCAGTTGGCGCCGATAGGATATCCGATTCCGATAAAGAACCGGTTGTTGTCGCCTCGGCCGGCGTTGACGTAACCAACACCAAGGTTGAGACCCCGAGGAGAAGACCATACAAGTCCCGCCCCGCTTGTAGCGCTGCGATCGAACTTGAGCCGGGTGCCAACGTCTCCTACAAGCCGTAATCCGTGCGAAAGCGGCAATTCAGCCCCCACGAACGCAGACAGATCATCCTGAGTCACCGGGATATCGGCCCGACGGACCCATTGCGCTCCCAAATGAAGAGTGATTCCGTTCTTGCCGGATGGAGCCAGCCGGTGGCTTGCAATGCCAGACACGGAAGAGAGCTGTATGTTTCCGCCAATGTAGCTTGCCGAGAGGGCAAAAGCCGGTCTCGAATCTGTATCCGGGAGGAACTGATGTTTATAGAACGCTCCGCCGGAGCTGGTGTGGCCGGACGGACTTCTACGGTCGACGTACAGAGCTCCGGCCTCATCTTGGGACGTGAACGCGTGGGTTAGCGCGACCGGCAGCCATTCGGTCTTCGGACCCACTTTCGGCTCCTGAGTGAACCATGAAACATTCAGCCCGGTCGCGCCTCGCCGAGCCGTAAAGGCCGTGGGGTGTATGAACAACCCTCCCGGACCGTAGATTGTTTGTGCCCCGGCCGAGGTGGCGGCGCCGATTATAGCCAATGCCAAGAATGGGAACAGTCGGCCTCTCTGCATAAAAGACGTCCAGTTCTACGCACGATGTGCATGTGGAATGGCACTGTGGTCTTCGACACGCAGCGTCATACCGAAATCTCATTTAGGATTTCGTTCACAATTTCCTCTTTTGAATTCCACACAGTCTGGTGTACCAATGCGACGGCTTCGGTTAATGGGATCATATCAGCGAGCTCTTGTTCATCGCCAGGGCTCCGAGTCGTTTTTGTCAACTCCCACATACGTTCGGAAGCTGCCCGGCACGAAGCTGCGCTTTCCGGCTTACCAATACGCACGAAGTTACGGACGCAGAGTTCCAGGAGCTGGGCTGAGAGGGTCCAAAGCTCCGCGTCGCGGCATATGACAAGCGCTTCCGCCACGTTGCTCTGGGAAGCTCCATAATCACCAAGGTGCGCTTGCGATTGCGACATATTGACCAGGGCGAACGCGACTCCCCGCTTGTCCCCGACCTGGGTAAAGATTTCATGGCTTTGGCGCGACAGCCTTTCTGCCTCCGCCCAATCTCTATTCTTCAGCGCAAGTTCCGCCAGATTGCAGAGGCATGCGGCAATTCCTCCGGAATCGCCCTGAGCCTTGTACATATTTGTCGCTTCCTCAAGATGCTTGCGGGCGAAGTCGAATTGCCCTTCCTCGATCTCCAAAAGCGCAAGGTTGCTTAGCCTGGGGCCAAGCTTGGATTCGTCGCCTATGTGACGGGCAAGTCGCAGCGATTCCTCTTGCAAACGGCGCGCCTCGTCTAGTCTGCCCTGGGCATGTACTGTAATGGCCAGGTTATTCAGGGCGTTCGCCTCCTCTTGCTTTTGCCCGATGGAGCGGCAAATACCCAGACATCGATTTAGGCGCTGTGCCGAATCTTCCAATCTGCCCTGCAGAAATGCGAACCAGCCCGCTTCGCGCAGGACAGCCAGGAGCAGGCCGGGTTCGATTTGAACGGGCGATTCCAGGCACCGTTCAAGGGCTTCGGCGGCCTCTCGAAAGCGGCCTGTCCTTTCCCAGTGTCGCGCGAGGGAAACGCACATCTCCGCTGCCCTTGCCCAATTGCCGGAACCGAACAGCCACCCTAACGCCGTCTGAATGTTTTCCATTTCTTGCGTTAGACTGCGTGTTCGGAGTTCCTGCGATATTGATACATCTTTCGCTAATTGTTGAAAGTATCCGGCGTGACTCTCGAACACTTCATCGGCCCGGCCGGAGTCGCGCAGCATCTCTTTGCCATACTCTCGAATGGTCTCCAGCAACCGGAACCGCAGGTCCGAACCTTGGCTGTCGACCATGAGCAATGAATGGTCCCTGAGCCGCCCCAGACCAAAATAGACGTCGTCTCTGTTTGTTACGGCCTGAGCGGATTCCAATGTAAAACCGCCGGAGAAAGCGGATAGCGCTGCCAGCAGGCCGCGCTCCTCAATTGGGAGAAGGTTATAACTCCAGTCGATTGTCGCGCGCAATGTTCTTTGACGATTCGAAACGTCGCGGTGCGGGCTAACGAGGATTCTGAAACGCTGGCTCAGTTGGTTGTCAATGCCAGCCGGCGACAGCATGCGCACCTGCGCAGCCGCAAGCTCGATTGCCAATGGCAACCCGTCAAGTCTTCGGCATATTCTTTCGACGGCCGGCTGAGATTCGACGCACAGTTTGAAAAGGGAATCGGCTTGCTGAGCGCGAGCAATGAACAACGCTTTTGCTTCTTCAATATCCAAACCAGGGATCGAGTATTCGTGTTCGCCGGAGAGATTCAGAACGTGGCGGCTGGTAACCAGAATTGACAATTGCGGACAAGTGTGCAACAAGTCATCGATGCTTTCCGCCGCACCCATCACTTGTTCGAAATTATCAAGGACCAGAAGAGAAGCGCCGGAAGACAGCTTTGCCGCTACCTGAGCCTCTATGGCCAATTCGGATCGTTCTTCCACCCCCAGTACGTCGCCGACCGCCGGCATGACCAGGTTGGGATCGGTAATGCGCGAGAGATCGATCCACCAGACGCCTCCTGGGTATCGCTCAACTCGGTCCGCCGCCACTTCCAGAGCGATTCGAGTTTTTCCGGATCCGCCGGCGCCGGACAACGTAATGAGTCGCACTCCTTCGTTCAGCAGATCCATAACTCCGGCAAGCTCGCGATTTCGACCCACAAAAGACGTAAGCTGTGTTGGAAGATTGTTCGGGTGTGTAGACAGGGTCTTGAGAGGGGGAAACTCCGACGAAAGGCCCGGGGGGACGACCTGGAAAAGAACCTCGGGAGTTGAAAGATCCTTGAGGAGATGGGCGCCATGGTCGATGAGTGTGAAGGAGATCTCACACTGTTCGAGAATCGATGCTGCCACGGACGCCGAGATTAAGACCTGCCCGCCATGCGCAGCGTCCAGGATACGGGCCACACGGTTTACAGCCGGGCCAAAGTAATCGCGGTCCCTGAGAACCGGCTCGCCGCAATGAATGGCCATCCGTACCTTCAGCGGCAGGACATCTGAGATGGAGGCCAAGGACAACTGACCTGCCACAGCCGCGCTGACCGCGTCTTCGGGCGACGCAAAAGCCGCACAAAAAGCGTCTCCGACCGTCTTGAATACATAGCCACAGTTCGATTCTATCGCGAGGCGCAGCGCTGCGTCATGAGCGGAGAGTGCAATTCCCATTTGGTCGGGATGTTGTTCCCAATGGCGCGTGGAGCCTTCGATATCTGTAAAGAGCAGCGTCACCATCCCGGATGGCAAGTCCACGTCACGGCCCCCGTTCATAATTCCCACTATGCTTAGTAATCAACACTTTACCTCGTTTCGCCGCTCTGCGGCCGTCCAGATTGGGCTTGACGGGACCTTTAACCCCATCCGGTGATCACACGGAACAACCCCTCCATTCCGGCACAAATCCCATCAATTCCGCGGCAATTATGGCCGAGACGGACGCAAAGCGATAGGAGAGGATTCCCACGTGGAACGTAGGAACGAGAAAATTATGGCCGAGAGGGACGCAGAGCGTCCAGAGAGGATTCCCACGTGGAACGTGGGAACGAGAAACGTGGAACGTGGGAACGAGAATATTAGAGAGAAGCAGCCAATGGTGGGCAAAGTGCGGGATGCAAAATGCAAATTGACAACTCCGGAGTACGAGATGAGGGATGAAGGTTGAAGGTCGAAGGATTTCGGGATTAGGGAACTGCGAGTCTGGGTTTCTGTACCAACGCTGCATCCAATGCATCCCGCAGCGTCCGCCCATACTGTTCCCACGAAAGGCAGTCGACCGACGCCCGCAGTGCCGCCGGGTCCCAGTTCCGGGTTACGGCCTGAGTCAGGGCCTCGGCCAGGGCTGTGGGGTCGCCGGGCGGGACCATGATCCCGTTTTCGTCGTTCAGCAGCTCGGGTACGCCGCCGACTCGCGATGCTACTACGGGGCGACCGGATGCCAGGGCTTCCAGGACGACGTTGGGACATCCCTCCCGGTGGCTGGGCAGGCAGAGGACGTCGGCCGCGGCGAGCCACTCCGGTATCTCGGCGTGGGGCCTTCGGCCGTGGAAATGGACGCGATCCTCGATCTTCAGCTCGGCGACGCGCGATCTCAACTGATCGGCCATTGCTCCGTCGCCGATCACGTTTAGCTCAAGGTTGCCGCGATCACGGACGAGTCCCATGGCTTCGATCAAGTCCGCGATGCCTTTCTCTGGGCTGAAGTTGCCGACGTAACAGATGATGCCGCGGTTCAGGGGGAGGCCCAGTTTGCGATGCATTTCCGTTTTGTCGCGCAGGTGGAAACGCTCGCCGTCCACTCCGTTGCGCTGGACGATGATCCGATCGCCCGCGATCCCCAGGTCCATCACGCCCTGCTTCAGCGCGTCGCTTACGGCGACGACGCGGGCGGACTGATCCAGCGTCCAGCGTATCTGCTCGCGGAGGTCGGGCCTATGCACCAGCTCGTTGATATCGCTGCCGAGCACCATTGTGACCAGGGGGAGCTTTAGGTCGTGGGCAAGGGAGGCGGCGGCAAAACCGTCGGGATAGGCCCATGCCGCGAGGATCACGTCGAACGGGAACTCTCCGTGGAGGCGCCGGACGAAGCCGCGGAGCGACCGGTACATGGCCCGGCCGTGCATGACCGCTTTTCCCGGCATGGACCAGTAGGTGGGATAGTACGCCTCCAGGCCGAACGCCCGATCGCGGGGCACCGAGAGGAGCGAGGCCGGCGTTTTCGTGCGCACCCACCAAGGGAGTGGCGAGACGACGCGGACGTCGCAGTGACTCGCGAGAGCCGTGAATCGCTGGAGGTTGAAGACTCCTCTGGTCGGCTCGCCCGCCGACGGGAAGAGGTTGGAGAGGAGGAGGGCTTTCACCGGCAGAATCGGAAGTAGAGGTCTTCGTACCGGCGCGCCATCTGCGCGAATGAAAAGTCGTCCTTCACCCGGTTGTAGCCCGATTCTCCCATAGCGGCCCGCATGGACGGATCGTTAGCCAGCTTTCCAACCGCATCGGCAAGCGCGGCCGGATCGTTGGTCGGGACCAGCAGGCCGTGGACTCCATCCCGCACCAGCTCGGGAATCCCACCGACCGAAGTCGCGACGATGGGCAGCCGCTGTGCCATGGCTTCCAGGACGGACAGGGGCATCCCCTCGGTCAGGGACGGGAGCAGGAAGAGATCGGAGGCCGCCAGGAGATCGGCGACGTCGTCCCGAAAACCGAGGAAACGGACCGAATTCCCGTCAAGCCCGTTCTGCTCGGCGTACTTCTCCATATCGGCGCGCTCCGGGCCGTCGCCCGCGATCAACACTGTCAATCCGACGCCGCGTTCCTTCAGTATCTTCAGCGCTTCGACCAGTATCCGATGGCCCTTCAAGCGGTCGATGCGCGCGACAATGACTCCGACCAGTCCATCGCCGAGGCCCAGCTCGGCCCGAACGGCGGCCCGGCTGCGCTCCGGTTTGTCCAGGTGGACTCCGTTCTTAATGACGTCGATATGGCCGGCCGTTTCCGGCCTGCGGCGCTTCATGGCCTGGCCCGCGGCATCGGAGACGGCGATGACGCAATCGGTGAACCGAAGCTTTAGTCCGCTCGGCAGTGGGTTGATCGCTTCCTGGCCGTGCCGGGTCATGATGACATGCGCATTCCGGCGGAGCTTCGCCAGCAGCGCATAGGTAAGCGCGCCGGGATTGTGTGCATTTACGATGTCGGGACGGAAACGCCAGAGAACTCCGATCGCGGCGGCAATCCGACCGTACCGGCTGCTCTCTTCGAGCACGATCGTCTGCAGTCCCATCTCCGCCGCCCGGCCGACCAATGGGCCGCCGCGGAGGCCGATGATGGAGACTTCGTGTCCGTCCCTGCTCTGCTCGGCCGCGAGCTGGAGCACGAACTGCTCCATGCCGCCGACCAGCAGGCTGCTGACGACGTGCACGATGCGCAGGCGTCGCCGATCGGACGGTACGGCGCGAGCCCCCGGCATCGTCCCTACGCCCGCAAGATTATGTTCCCCAATGGCCATCTTCATTTACCGATTTGCCCAGCCAGCTCGACCGGAACGCGCGAAACCACGGGGCGAAACTTCGTTCCCTGCTCAATCTCCAGGTCGGGCCCGATCTCCCATCTTACCCGGACTTCCGGGCCGACCGCGTCGCCGACTGTCTTCCGGAGCACGTCCATCTGTGCTTCGGGGATGGGGCGATGTACGGCGAGCCGCATGATAATCTCGTCTCGCTGTTCCTGGACTATCTGGTAGGCACGGATCTCTTGAAAGTCCTTGAGCAGGTGCGGGAAGAACTCGCCCGACACCAGTTTGCCGCTTGGCGTCGAGATCAGGTCCAGGGTCCGCCCTTCCACAACGTTTAGGAGCGGAAGCCCTCGGCCGCAAGGGCAATCCCGTCCCTTCCAGCTGCCGGCGTCGCCGACTTTGTACCGGATCAGCGGCATTCCGAAATTGTGCAGGTCGGTAAGGACGATATCGCCCAGCTCCCCCGGCTCGCAGAGTTGGCCGTTTCGGACCACCTCGACGTACAGGTTGTCGGACGTCACGTGCAGGCCCGTATGGCGATCGCACTCCGCGCCGATCATCATGACCTCCCGGCAGCCGTAACGATCGAAAACCGGCGCGCCGAACACTTCCTCGATGAGCGCGCGCTGGTGCGGGAAGAGCTTTTCCGCGCTGGAGATCACACCGCGCGGGGGCTTCAGCTTCAGTCCGGCATCCTTGGCCAGGAGCGCAAAGAGATAGAGCGCGTTGGCATATCCGATGACGACCCGTGCGGAACTCCGATGGTATAAGCGTACATGGTCCGCGATCCGTTCCGCCGAGAGGTCGAAACTGTTGACGATGGTCCGGCGAAGGCCCGCGTGGTATAGCCTTTTCTTGAGCTTGATCATTCCCGTCTGCGGCAGCAGCGAGACGCCCCAGACGTAGAACTCCGGCGCGCAGAGCCTCCATCCCGCCCATTCGTCGCCGCGCATGGCCGCCGCGGTGCGCCGCTCGTAGGACGCGCGATCGTAACAGAACCTCATCGGCTCGCCGGTGGAGCCGCCGGTTGCGCTCCGGATCAGGTCCCGTTCGTCGAATGCGGAGGAGATTAGCCGATCCCTGTGCTGGCGGACGGCCTGTTTATCGAGCAGGGGCAGCCTGGCGAAGTCGGAGGGAGACCTAATATCCTCCGGCGTCAGGCCGGCCGATTGGAACGCTGCGCGATAGAAGGGCACGGTTTCGTACGCGTGCCACAGCAGAGCGGTTAGGCGCTGCCATTGGAGCTGCGCGAGCTCTTCCGGCGACTTCCACTGATCCGACGCAAACTCCCGACGGTAACGAAAGGTCCCCCGCCTTCTGAGACCCGTCTCATAAGCCGGCATGAGGCAGCGGCCGACGAGCGATTCGTATAGAGTATTGAGCAATCGGTCCATTATTTCATTACAGACCTTGGGATTCAGTTTGCTCCGACATGCGCATTGCGGAGACTGCTCAAAACGGCGGGCAGATTGGCGGCGGCGAACTCCTCAGCCAACTTCGTGGCTGCGGCGCGGTCGCCCTTAATCGGTACGACAATCCGAACCAGGGCGCCGATGGGGACTTTCGCGCGGAACCTCCGGAAGAGCTGGACCATCTGGAACCGGCTTAAACTTCCCGTGCTGTAGTCGCCGTCCGTGAAGGTGTAGAGAGCGATAACCGAGAGTCCGTTCTTGAACATAACGGAGCTCGTGGCATCGACACGCTGGCCCGGAATGTCGATCGGCAGGGCTTGCGCCTCGGTCGTCTCCCATCCCTCACTGGTCATGCAGGAGCTCGGCGTATGCACCGTTTTCTTGCGGTGGCCCGCGATAACTGTGAAGTTTATCTTCTCACCATCGCGGCTCTGGTAGTCGCGAACGAGTGTGGCGTCCGGCTCCAATTGACCGAGCTCGCCTTTGGACAAAGTGAGATCATTAGACTTCCAATCGCGGAATGGCAGCGACAGGTTCTTCAGGAAATCCGGCTGGTCGAGCTTCGCGCCTTCTAGCGCTCGGCTCCAATGGCTCCCGGCCAGCGCCATCAGCGCAATGATATTAACTATTAATAAGCGGTAACGCTTCATTGTTGACTTCTGTTGATTCCTTCTTCCGTTTTTGCGAGCTGAGCCAGGCCAATAGGACGCTTCGCAGGCCCGTAAGCACGAGGCTGCACAGGAATATCAGGACTGGGCCCTCGTTATTGTGAACCCAGTCGGCCATTTCACGGCTGCCGTGAGCGCCGCAGAACAGGATTACGGTCAGCCGGACGCTGTTCGTAAAGACCGCGAGCGGGACGACGATCGCAACCATGGCCGCTCGCCAAAACATGTTCACCGGCGTAAAGTAGGCTATGAGATATCCCAGCGCCAGCAGGACCGTCATGGAAGTGAGGCCGCTGCATTGCTGCGCGATCAGCACCTGGTAGGAGTTCAGCCCTGGCCCCTGAATGACGGCGAGCTGCACACCTTCACGGTGAATGGGCACACCCACCATGCCTGAGAGCATGGCGGCGTAGGAGCTGCTCAAGAGCTGGAACGGAAACGCGATTCGATCCACCAACGCGGACGGCCATGGAATGACGAAGACCAACAAGGCGATCGGTCCGATTGCCGTCTTGAATGTCTCAAGTCCGCCTAGAAAAAGCACAACTCCCGCGCCCATACCGATATACGTGAGGGGCTTTAGGAAGTCAATGTCCCCCCAGGCTGCCGCAACGTGCAGCAGGGACATAAAGCCGAAAAGGAAAAGTCCGGGGAGATAGGCAGAATTCCACTTGCGCATCTCCTTGCGACGTGTCCACAGCAGGCCGGCAACGATTGCGATCAGAAGCGGTCCATGCGAAAGGCTATCATCGACTCGCCAAACCCAGGTGAGCGGACGGACAACCGGTACCGCAATACAGATCCCGATAAAGATAAGGGATATCCAGCCGGCGGAGCTCCACGGCGGCATAGTGCGCCCGCGGAATTCGGGCGACGACGGAGCGCCTGACTTCACGTCCGCCAGTTTTTCCATTGCTTCTACGATTGCCACGAACACCTCACTTGCCGTCACGTGTGACGCAGGAAGAACACGTCGGAATGAACGAAATGCGCCGCTCCGCCTGATATTGAAAGTGCAGGGGTCCCGGTGACCGTGCAAGTGGCGGCTTTCCGTCGCCGGACCGCAGTCGCGGCGAGCAGCCGTCGACAACAGATTCATTATCCGCCGCAAAATTTCACAAGAATTGGTTGCACGTGTGCGGGACCGTTGGCACCTGGTAATTATGCCGGCTGCGTCTGATGCCGGCCGATTGCATAATTCTACCCACCGGCAAGATCAGGAGCCTCTCCATTCAGGCTCAGGATGTCCGAAGTACCGGACGGCCGATATAGCGTCCGGAAGGATAAACGACATGCCGAATTCAAACATCGTATCCCTTGAAGGTGGCGACGCACCGTCCGGCGGCAACATCCTCATGGCCGCAGGAATTCTGACGGATTCCAAGATGGTTGAAGATTACGTTTCGCCGAAAATCTCCTCGCGCGACGAAGTGGTTCGAACCTCGGAAACGTTTATGGAAAAGGCGCGACTTGCCGTAATTCCGGCCTCGATCGACCGGGAGTCGCTTTTCCGCGATTTCCAGCCGCTCGTGCGCAGGCTTATCCGACAATATGGCGACACACCGGAAATGCGACAGGACCTGTCCGGGGAGATTTACTGTCGTTTCTGCGCCCTTCTGGACGCATTCGACCCCACTCGGGGGATTCCGCTGCGCCCATATCTCGTGCGACAGCTCACTGCTTCGGTCTACACGTACGCTCGGCATGGCTGGCGTAGGAACCGCAGAGAAGTCAGCCTCGATTTAAGCGATGGGGCGTTCGATCATGCGTATAGCGACGATCCCAGCCGTGAATGGGACGAGCGCCTCGCAATGGACCAGGTACTTCAATCGCTGCCGGATTCGATTGCCCGCCTGCCGAAGCGGCAGCGGCAGGTCGTGGTCTGGCGATACTATGAACAACGGCCGTTCGAAGAGATTGCGGAGCTGTTGAATGTCCAATTGGCGACCGCGAGATCACTGCTGCGTCATGGCTTGAACAACCTTCGGCGGCAAATGGCTTCGAACTTCCCTAATTGGGAATAGGCATCGGACAGGCTTCCTTAAGCCGCCTTGGTTTGATTTGCGGATTTTACCGCCGGGCCGTCAAGCTGCGTACCCCGCGACTTTCCCATCTCCTGCACGTTAAGTCAATCCGCGTACCCTCGGCGGTGTGATGTCGCAATGCAATGATGCCGGCGACACCAAGCTCCGAACAAAGGCCTGTCGACAAACTGTTCGTCCGGTCGGTCTTTGGGTTTGACGCAGGACCGCGACCCCGGTCCACATCTTCCTATCGATCGTTACCGGCCGCCCGGCGCTTTTTGGCTCTCGGGGGCAATTTGCTTGCGACTGGTAACGGAGATAAAGCATAAATCGAGCGGCGGCGTGCTTGCCAGCATCGAGGCGGGCACGCTTCAACACGCATCCATGCCGGGCGCCGATCTCGAAGGCGCGGACCTGGCCGGCGTAAACCTCATGGGATCGGACCTTCGTGCCGCCCGCCTGAATGAGAGTATTCTCGCCCATGCGAACTTGAGCTACTCAGACTTGACCGGCGCTCAGATGCGTGGGGCCGACCTCTCGAAAGCGAACCTCACAACGGCGGAGATGACCCTGGTCGATCTGAAGCAAGCGAACCTGTGTTCCGCTAACCTTTTCGGCGCCGATCTTTACGGTGCGAATCTCGAGGATGCCGTCCTCGACGACGCTTGGCTCGGCGGCGCCGACCTGCAGGACGCCAGCCTGGACGGAGCCAGTCTGCTCAACACCAAATACGATACCGAGACACGCTGGCCCGATAGATTCCAACCGGAATTCCAGGGCGCCGTCCTGGTTGACCGATCGGTCGTACGATTCCGGCGGCGGCGCTAGATTACATTTGCCGGCGAGCGGCTGGCGACGTCGTTCGACTCTTGTTCACCATTGTTCACCAATTTCGTGATCCAGGATTGCACAAGAGCGCATCCAAATGTAGTTCTACAGTAGGAAGCTTGCGCACGGCGGAATTCGCCTCTTTCTTCGTCCAGAATTCTGCCGACCGCAATCGAACCGAATGCATTAATAGGCACGATTAGGATCGAGGCCGATGCTCTTCCCGATTATCATCTTCTGGACTGCCTGGGCGGCGATCGTATATACATACCTTGTCTTCCCAATGCTGCTGGCCGCGGTTGCCGCGCTAAAGGGCAGGAAAGTCGGCGTCAACGCCGGAGCTCGAGCCGAATCGATGGAGCCGCCGCGCGTCGCGATGGTCATCGCCGCCTACAATGAAGCGCACGTCATCCGAGAAAAACTGGAGAATTGTTGGAAGATCGACTATCCGGCGGATCGGTTCCAGGTGATTGTGGGATCGGACGGATCGACCGATCGGACGGACGAAATTCTGCGGGCCTGTGAGGACCGAAGGCTTGAACTCCGCATCTTCAATGAGAGACGCGGCAAGGTCTCGGTTCTGAATGATCTAATGCAGAAAGTGGATGCCGACATCGTGGTCATGTCCGATGCGAACACGATGTATGGATCGGATGCGGTGAGGAAACTCGTCGCAGCGTTTCAGGATCCCAACGTTGGCTGCGTGAGCGGCGAACTGACCCTGGAGCAGCAAGGCGGGATCTCCGGAGAAGGTCTCTATTGGAAATATGAAGGATGGATCAAACGGAACGAGAGCCGGCTGGGGTTTCTTATCGGGTGTAACGGCGGCATATTCGCCGTCAGACGTGAACTATACGAGCCCTTGCCCGCGTCCACGATTGTCGAGGACTTCGTGCTGTCCATGCGAATTCTCGAGGGTGGTCACGAGATAAGATTTGTGCCGGAAGCCCGTGCGACCGAACCCGCGTGCGCCAGCTCACGTGCGGAGATGATCCGAAAGACCCGGATAGGGGCCGGCGGATTCCAGGCGCTCTCGCTAACGTGGCCGTTGCTCAGCCCTAAGTATGGATTGCGTTCGTTCGCTTACTGGGGACATAAGGTCCTTCGATGGTTTGTGCCGCACGCGCTGATCGCGGCCCTGATCAGTAATATATTTCTGTATGGTTCGCATACATATGCGGCTCTGCTTGTGGGGCAGGTTGCTGGAGCGCTCATCGGATTTCTGGCGTATCACGCAAGGCCCGGCCGCGGTTTGCCGAGGTGGACCCGACCTATCAGCTACTTCTATTTAATGAATTTTGCACTGCTGCGGGGCTTTTTCCGGTTCCTTACGGGCACCCAGCGAGTCACATGGGAACGAGCGGCCGGTATAGCCGCATATTCATCCGAGCGGTAACCGCGGAACGGAAATTTGGATGGCAGGCAACTCGAATGCTGAAAACCTGGAGACCGTATTCGTAAAACAGAATGGGGCGATAAAGATTGAGGCGCTCAGGCGCGCCGAATTCTTATATCGCGACACGCTCGTGGCCGACCCGGCCGACACTGGTACAAGGTTGAGGCTCGCCTGGTGCCTATTCGTACAGGCCATGCATCAAGCCGGCCGCGAATCGATCCTGGAGACGATCACCTGCGACAGTGAGGGGGCAGACCTACTTCCGGGCGTAATTCAATCCATCCAAGAGACGGACGTGGATCACCTCTTGCAGGATTGTCTGCGCCAGACCACCACCGTCATGCAGCTGAGCAGGCGTCCTCATGAGCGAACCGACGTGGAGATGCTGCAGATGCTCGTGAAGCTCGCCGGCGCCGAACAGTGGGCCGACGACGCGGATAAGGAAGCTCATTTGCGCCTGAGAGACATCACCAAGGCGCTTATTCTGGATACGGATCTCAGCAGGCCCCATAGGAACGGCAATTCCTTCAAGCCGTGCCGGGCCGAAGGGGAATAGGGAGGAGATACGCACAATGCGTACGATCATCGCCGCGGCTCTGGCCGCGACGCTTACATTTTGTTTTATGCTGCCGTCCGCTTTTGGGCAAGACCAGGGAGCCGGTAAGGCAGTTCCGGAGCAGGGAGGCGGCCAGACCGGCCAATCTGTCATCGGAATTGGCGATGCCAACTTCGATCCGAACCAACCGATCAAGAAAGACATGGTGCTTTCGATCTCGGTCAGCTCCAAGGCGGGACCTGAGGACGCGCTTACTGGCGTGTTCCCAGTGGATGCATCGGGCGCGATCCAGATGAAGCTCGCCGGCCGGATCGAAATCAAGGATCTGACTCCGCAGCAGGCTGCCGTTAAGATCGCCGCGGCGCTCGCCTCGTTCGTGAAAGAGTCGAAAGTCAATGTCGCCATTATTTCGGTGCCAAGGACCGTCGTCTTCATGAGCGGAAGCGTCACCAAACCCGGCGCGGTTGCAGTGAGTTCCGGCGTCACCCTGGGCGAAGTCCTCACCGTCTATGGCTATGCGGAAACGGCCGATCTCAGCAAAGTTCGAATTCTGCACCGGGACGAAAAAGGCGCGCGTACCCTGAAGGAATACGACTTCACGCGATGGCTGAAGCCGCTGCCGGGAGAAACGCCGGATGAAGCCAATAACCCCGTGCTGTCGGACCGCGACATGGTGTTCGTTCCGAGCCGAACCAATCCCGCGACGGGAGTGATCTCGGTAGAAGGCGACGTCGCCAAGCCGTCCCAGGTACCCCTGCGATCCGGAGTGTCGACTCGGCTTCGCGAGGCCCTCTCCATGGCGGGCGGCGCCAACCCGACAGCCGACCGCCGGATCAACATCAGGAGACTCGGGGTATCGAACGCGATCACAGTCGATTACGACAAAATGGAGGCGGGCGATCCCCTGCACGACATCGAAATGCGGGCAGACGACGTCGTATATGTCGAGAAGCTCTCGTACGAGCTGTTCGTTAACCTTATCGGGGGCTTCACCAAGGTCGGAAGGATGCCCTACCAGCGCGCAATGACGCTGACTCAGGCTGTTGGCGATGCGGGCGGGACTCTTCCGTTCAGCAAAGAGAAAGAGGGGCACATATTCAGGCATCCGGGTGGAAGTTCCGACCCGACCAAGACACAGGTGATTGCGTTCAACCTGAGGAAGATCCGGGACAACAAGGAGAACGATCTGCTGCTGCTCCCCGGCGACACGGTGGAGGTCCAGGCCGGATCGCCGCCGAGGCCACCGATCGATCCGCTCCAGCTCACCGCATCGCTGCTGACGATTGCGCTGCTAATCGACCGGCTAGGATCAAACAGAAGTTCGGGCTTCTAAAGCCGAACCGCATTGTCGACTGCCATTTGAGAACAGGCCGCCTTTAGCTCCAGGCGGCCTGCTCTTTTGGTGGTCCCATTCAGCCGTTACCCAAACCCCAAATGACTGAGCACGATCCCGCTAATATCCGTCTGCGAGGGCGCCTCCGGGAGGAGTTCCATATTCCGGGTCGCGATCAGCGGACCGGCGGACGGGGCGTCGGTGACCCGCCCATGGGATCCCTTCACCAGCGACGCATCCAGGGGGATCACGTCCATCAAGTATCGGAATCCCAGCATCTTACGGAGAAGCTTGCCGGCCACTTTGAGCGGCAGTAACTTTATCGCGGGATCGATGAACAGCTCCACGGGGTCGTAACCCGGTTTTCGGTGGATGTCCACGGTTCGGGCGAAGTCCGGCGCCTTCCGGTCTTCAAGCCAGTAGTAGTAAGTGAACCAGGCGTCCGCCCGTGAGATCGCCACCAGTTCGCCCGAGCGCGAATGGTCGAGTTGGTACTCCTTCTTCCCGGCCCCGTCCAACACACGTTCCACGCCGGGCGTTTTCTCTACGATCTCCCGGACCTGCGCCAGCCTGCCGGCATCGTTCACATAAACGTGCGCGATCTGGTGATCCGCCACGGCGAAGGCCGCGCTCTCGCCCGCATCCAACATCTCGAGGCCAAGCTCCTCGCGAACGGCCACCAGCCCCGCCTTACGCAGCTCCCTGTTCAGGTGGATGGGAGTGTTCACCGGCGTGATCCCATACTCCGACAGCAAGATCGCCCGCGTGTCCCGCGCCTCAAAGAAATCAATGAGATCGGCAGAAAGGTCGTCGATCTCCTTCAGGTCCGCAGCTATCGCCGGATCGTGAGGTCCCAGCCGCTGCAGGTTGTAATCCAGATGCGGCAGATAGACGAGGGTGAGCGTGGGATCGTGCTTCTCCACCACATGCTTCGCCGACTCCGCAATCCACCGGCTTGACTTGATGGTCGTCCGCGGGCCCCAGAAATCGAACAGCGGGAACGTCCCCAGGTTGGCCAGCAGCTCATCGCGAAGAGTCGCCGGGTGGGACCAGACGTCCGGCAACTTCCGCCCGTCCGAGGGGTACATGGGTCTGGGAGTCACGGCCCAGTCCGCCGACGAGTACATGTTGAACCACCAGAACAGGTTCGCACAGGTAAAGGCCGGGTCCAATGCGCGGGCGGTTTCCCATACCTTCGCGCTCCGCACCAGCCGGTTCGACTGCTTCCAGAACTTCACTTCGCACTCGTCCCGGAAGTACCAGCCGTTCCCCACGATCCCGTGATTGTCCGGGTATTCGCCGGTGAGCATGGACGCCTGTGCGGTACACGTGACCGCCGGAGTCACCGCGCGCAGCGGCGCCGCCCTCCCCTGCCGTATCCACGCGGACAGACGCGGGGTGTTGGGACCGAGGAGGTCCTGCGTGAGCCCGACAACGTTTAGGACGGCGGTACGGTTCATGACGGTGGAACATTGTAGCAGGGAAGACCGAGGTCACGAACGTCGCTAGTGATCAGTGATCGGCGGATGAGCGATCATCGATCAGTAGTCGGCAAACAGTGATAGCCGACAATCGCTTTGGGCAGCGCTGCGAACCTACGTGTCGTTTCCTTTGTATATTCGCTCACCGCGTACCAGGGCTCGTTTGGCATTGTCGAATCCGGCCAGCTCGTCCGCGCTGTGGTATCCCGCGGTCACGCTCATCCGGGTGCTTTCCGTCATGTTCCGCCCAGGCGAGTGCATCAACAGGCTATCGATGGCGAGCATTCCACCGGCGGGCATCGGTACGGGGACGGCTTGGTCGAAGATCCCGGAGCGCGCGAGCCTCTCGTCTTCCGCGATGTTGAACGTGTCGAGACCCGGAAGCAAATGCGTACCGGGAACGACGAGCGTGCAGCCATTCTCCAGGGTCGTCTGCTCCAGATAGAAGACGACCGTGAGAATGGTGCGCGACCACTGGAGGACGTCGCGGTGGTAGTACTCCCCAGTATCACCCGCGAGCCGAAGTGTGGCGTGGTTGTGTCGATTGAGGACCAGTTCGATATTCGGGCCAAGCAGCGATTCCAGCGTGTCGAGCACCTGCGGGCAGGTCAGCAGATCGCGGAAAACCGGGCCCCGCCCCCAGACATTTGAGATCCGGACAACGCGGCCCTGCCCGTCGCGGACGGCCGGTTCGACCTCGGCTCGAATGTCCCGCCAGATCGCCTCTTTGAGCTGTGCGACTCTCTCGTCCGGCAGCACGTCCGGCAACTTGATGAAGCCGTTGTGACGGAATAGATGTACCTGCTCACGAGATAGACTCATTCTGATCTCTGGGTACGAGATGGCCGGAAATACAGTTCCCTGGACGAACTCTAACCCCTCGGACGCTTCCTGTTCAAGAAGTAAGCGAAGAAGTCGCAGATCTGGGCGTTGGCTTCCGGGCTGATTTTGTGGTCGGGGCGGTTGGACATGCCGACACGGTGGTCGTGGCCCAGGAGGCTGTTGAGGGCGACGAGGTGGTTGAGGGCTTTCCAGCGGGCGGGGGTGTCTTCCGAGCCACCGGCTATGAAGAACGGGCGCGGGGCGATGAGTGCGTGGAGCTCGTGGAGATCGCGCCCGGTCTCGATCATCCGTTTGTACGGTCCTGTCCGGGGGTTGTTCTCGACGGGAATCCCGGCCTTACGCGTTGCTGCGCCCGGCTCGTGGCCGAGATACCACGGTTCCCAATAATTGACGTTCGATCGCTTCTCGTCGAAGACGATTCCGGGATCGGAAACCGCGACGGCGGCGAACTTCTCATACAGGGCGCCCGCAAACATCGCCCACTTGCCGCCGTAGGAGTGGCCTACGACGCCTATGCGGTTGGGATCTACCTCCGGCAGGGTGGTGAGAAGACTATGGCAGTTAGCAGCGACATAGGCCAGGTAAGAGAGCGGCTGCAGCGTGGCATTCTTGAAATCGGGATAGTAGATCGGTCCGTCGAGCCACGGCTGCAGCCCCACGCACAGCGATACGAAGCCCCGACGTGCGAGCTGGTATCCGAAGTCGTTCTGCAGCCGCTTGTCGGCGGAGCGGCCCGCGCCATCCTCGGGCGAGTAGAACACGTCCAGAACGGCGGGTTTTCGTCCCATGCCGTCGGGGATCAGCAGATAAGCCATCGCGGTCCGATCCGGGGCGATTTCGATTTCGACCTTGTGGCGCGTGAAGTTTTCGACGTGCTCCTTCTCACGGTAGGTGATCCTGGGTTTGGCGATGAGCGGGGGCCAGGGGCCGAGGAGGTCCGTCCAGTCCTTCAGGATCTCCACGCGCCGCTTCTTCCAGTCGTCCCTGGTCCGAACGGGCCGGCCGTCTTTGAACCGCAGGACGGTGTGGTAGCTGCCCAGGTCGGCACGATATTGATCGGGCGGGGTAAAGAGGGGCGCGATGTTGTGCCAGGGGTCGTCGGGTTGGGGTGACAGAGTGGGCATCATGGACAACAAGGCTATCGAAACGGTAGCAATTGCGGTGGTCATTGCATATGCGCTCTTGACGTCATTCCGAGCAATCGAGGAATCCGTTATTGTGCTCCGGTTCGGCGCATACCGAGCGGATTCCTCGATTCCTCGGAATGACGGCGTT
>ORMF010494449.1_pt1 | contig 19545 bp, 17 predicted proteins | sample 1779871 | NCBI WGS metagenome assembly ORMF01 (sample SAMEA104232316, study PRJEB22302) | groundwater metagenome | biome: forest; feature: aquifer; material: groundwater | place: USA | collected 2011-08-07 | depth 5.4 m | reverse complement strand
TTGACTAAAAAATGGAGCGACTGGATTGACTATTGGGCGGTAGATTTTGATTTTGCGAGCAGAAAGGAAATCATTAAAATAATGGAGGATGGCAAGGAAAAAGAAGTTTGGACTGGTGATTATATCTTTGACAATGAATGGCAGAGTTTCCGGACAAAGAAGAACCGGAATCTTGAGCTTATTTCATCGCCGAAAGAAATGCCGAAGGGAACATATAAAGTTGCTGTTAAGGTGGTGGATATTTTTGGGAATGATACGACTAAGGTAATTGAGGTAAGGATATAAAGAGATGCATTTATTAACAAAAATTAGTGTAAAAAATTTTCGTGGTTTTCGAAATAAAACTACTTTCAATCTAGAAGATAGTTCTTATTTTGTAGGACCAAATAATTCTGGTAAAACAACTGTTTTAAATGCCATAAGATTTTTCTTCGATGATAACTTTTTTATTGATGAGAATTTTATAAATAAAACAGCATTTTTAAGTAAAGGGAAGAAAACCAACCAAGCTGAAATAACAATTGAATTTAATCTAGACAATCTCACGGTTAAGAATTTTAAAAAAAGTTTAATAAAAAAATACAACTCTTTGTTAAGCGTGTCTAAAATTATATCAATTTCAACTGAAACGAAGGCTGTTTCTATGCTTTATGAAATTAATAATATACCCCATGATAATTTACCCGAAGAGATCTCGAGATTGATTGATAGCGTTAAAATTACTTATCTTCATCCACAAGAAGGCAAGGAGTTATTACATAATGCACAGGAAAAACTAAAACAAAGACTTTTGGCAAATTGGGGTCGTAATTCCAATATATCTACAAGTATTAAAGATTTACAAAAAGCGTGGGATGATTTAAGGGGAAAAACAAACAAATATCTCTCGGGTGCTCTTACTGAAAATCTTCAAAATATGTGGCTAGGTAGCTCAGTAACAATAAATCTTCCGAGAAACATAAAGGAAATTATCGGGGTATCTGATATAAGTTTTCTTGGATACGAAGGTGCGCCAGAGATTGACTTGACTTTGCAGGGTACGGGGGCACAGGCAACAATTTTATATTTAACGCACTATCTTTTAGACAGTGACAGATCTCTTCATCGTGGAGAATATCATCCTCTGTGGCTAATTGAAGAACCGGAATCTTTTTTGCATGCTGATTTATTGGCAAGCTTAACAAAACAGTTAAATTCTGATAGGTGGCTTGAAAATATACAAATGGCCATTTCTACTCACTCTCCAGTGTTGTTGGCTGGAACCCGCTTAGCGGGAGAAAAAGTTAACTGGACTGTGCTTCAAAAGTATATTGTAAAATACAATAAGTTGCCTCAAGATTATTCTGTAGAAGAAATAGAAGAGCTTGGGCAAATGATGGGAGATCCAAATTTTTATGCATATTTTACAATCTTTCAGAATAAAAAATTAATTTTTCTAGAAGATGAGAGTCAAAAAACTAAAGAAGCATTTATTTCATCAGGCATCTCTATTACGGAAGGCCTTAGTGGTGTAGGACAAGTTAAAAAATATTTAGATGTGCTTAGGGCAACTCCCGAGATTTTACAGTCCGAAGCATATTTTTTAGTAGATGCTGATAAGGGCAAAAAGTCGGATATTAAGATTCATATTGAGGCAATGAAGGAGGTGCTTAGTGATGGGGGATTTAAAAAGTTTAAATATGACAATTGTAATATTTTCATTATTCTTCTTCCTGCGGGAATGGCAGTTGAAAATCTTTTTGAAGAGTATGAAGATCATTTAAATGACTGTGTTAATAAAATTTGGGATCAAGATTTTAAAATTAAATCTGGAATCCCATCTAATATGTCGAGAGTAGTTAGTAAAGCAAGGAACAACACGATTTCTACTAAAATAGGAGCAATTGAGTTAATTAAAAATGAGCAAGATGTAAAAGATTTATTTTGGCAAAAGGTGAAAGACAATGGATATAAAATAAAAACCAGCAACATCAAAACACTTAAAACTTTTCTTGCTATTTAATTTTATGGCATTACACAAAGATTTTCCAAAAGACCCATACGCAATACTTGAACCGAACATTCGGTGGTTTCCTGCTGACGAAGATTTGCGAGAAAAAGGAGCTATTCAAAAACTTTTACCGCCTCTTGTCGCTGACTTGCGTGAGAAAGTAAAAGAATGGCGAGATAAAAATTATGACGGGGCAAGCGATACTTCTAAATCACTTTTGAATTGGTGGTTCAAAGAGGAACATATTTTGTATGACCAACACGGAGTGTCTTCACATTTCAAATACTATTTTGCACAGAGAGAGGCATTAGAAACAGTCATTTGGCTTTATGAAGTAGCAAAAGTAAAAGATAAATACGATCTCATTCGCTACAATTCTACTGGCGTATTAAGCCCGCAGATGTTTACTGAGGAGTGGCTTCGCTTTGTAATAAAAATGGCAACAGGCGTAGGTAAAACTAAAGTAATGAGTCTGGTTGTCGCATGGGCGTATTTTCATAAAAAATATGAGCAAGATTCTAATTTGGCAAAGAATTTTCTTTTAATAACACCGAATGTCATTGTTTTTGAAAGGATAAAACATGATTTTGAGGGATTGAAGATATTTTTTAGCGACCCCGTTCTGCCAGAGAATGGATACCAAGGGCAAAACTGGCAGGATGATTTTCAGATGACTTTGCATTTACAGGATGATTTACGCAATGTTTCTGACACTGGAAATATATTTTTAACTAATATCCACAGAGTTTTTGAGGGTGATGTAAAAGATTCAAGCATAGACGACGAGGATACTTCTGCATATTTCTTGGGTGATAAGCCAGTTACAAAAACAAGCGACTCTACTGTTGATCTTGGAATGATTGTGAGAGATATTGACGAACTTATTGTAATCAACGACGAAGCCCATCATTTACACGACGATAAATCAGCTTGGGTTAAATCTATTACGGACATAGATAATCGCCTAAAACAGAAAGGAACGAAACTATCGTTACAAATTGATTTGACGGCTACGCCAAAAAAGAATGACGGCTCTATTTTTGTGCAAACAATTTCCGACTATCCATTAGTTGAGGCAATATACCAAAGAGTTGTAAAAAATCCAGTTGTGCCAGACGCGGCGAGCCGAGGAAAGTTAAAAGAAAATCAAAGCACATTATTTAGCGAAAAATACAGAGATTATATAAATCTTGGTATTGAGGAATGGCAAAAAACATACGATGCATTAAAACCTATGGGCAAAAAATCCATTCTTTTTATCATGACAGACGATACAAAGAACTGTGATGAGGTGGCAGTGTATATTGAAACAAGTTTTAAAGAACTGAAAGGTGCGGTTTTGACCATTCACACAAATAAAAGTGGTGAAATTTCTGAAAGTGTATCTGGTAAAAGCAGAGAAGAATTGGATTTGCTTAGAAAACAAGCAAATGAAATTGATAGTTGGGAAAGTCCTTTCAAGGTGATTATTTCTGTAATGATGCTCAAAGAGGGTTGGGATGTAAAAAATGTAACGACAATCGTTGGGCTACGACCATACGCCGCCGATTCAAAAATTCTTCCTGAACAGACCCTTGGACGAGGACTCCGTAGAATGTTTTTTGGCAGAGATGATGTTGAGGAATATGTGAGTGTCGTTGGAACTCCCGCTTTTATGGACTTTGTTGAGTCAATCAAAGGTGAGGGCGTTATTCTTGAAAAGAAAGCAATGGGAACAGGAGCTAAGCCAATAGCTCCGATGGTTATTGAAGTTGATAAGGATAATCCAAACAAAGATATTGATAAACTTGATATTGAGATTCCGGTAATGTCCCCTAGAATTCAAAGGGAGTACAAAAATCTTGCCGAGTTAGATGTTTCTAAATTTGGAAACAAAAAAGTAAAGATTAAAGTATTTTCTGAAGAAGAAAAACGAGAAATTGTTTTCAAAGATGTTGTTGGCGAAAAAACTCACCACACGACAATACTTTCGGGCGACGTAGAGCCAGATTATCAAAGTGTTGTCGGATTTTTTGCGCAAGCAATAATGCGAGAGTTAAGATTGTTTGGTTGCTACGATATATTATTCGGCAAAGTAAGAGAGTTTTTGCAGAATAATATGTTTGATAGCCCTGTGAATTTGTCAGATCTCAATACCTTGAGAAATTTGTCAGAAGTTGAGTATATCCGGCTCATTAAAGATTCTTTCAAAAAAGCTATCAATGATCTAACTGTGGAAGATAAGGGAGACACAGAAATAAAGAACTATATAAAAATCAGTGAGGCAAGACCCTTTGTCGTAAATGATAAGTCGTATTTAATACCAAAAAAATCAGTCTTCAATAAAATTGTCGGTGATAGTGATTTTGAGTTGGTATTTTCAGATTTTCTTGAAAATTGTGATGATGTAATTTCTTTCGCAAAAAACTTTCAAAACAAGGAAGCGAGCGCGCTTAGAATTGAATATAAAAACTCGGAAGGGTTTATCGCCACCTACTATCCTGATTTCTTTGTGAAGAAAGATGAAAAAACTGTATATATTATTGAAACAAAAGGACGAGAAGAAGAAAATGACAAGTTGAAATTTGAAAGATTACAAAAGTGGTGTGTAGATGTGAACGATCGGCAGAATAGAGTTGTCTATAAAGCACTTTATATAAAACAGGAAGAATGGAAGAAAGACAAACTCAAGAACTTTGATGAGGTTGTAAGGGTGTTTAGTAAATAACTGATAACTGGGATCAAAGAGGACGAGAAGTGAAGAATTGATTAAAAGAATTTGCCGCCAATTTTGGGTGAAATCAGTCCGAATTTTTCTAACGCACACACTTCACATGAACAGCGAAATAATAATTGAAGTTAAAGAGCTTTATAAAACCTATCCGGGTGCGGCTCAGCCTGCTGTAAACGGCATTAGTCTGGCGATTCGCAGAGGTAGTTTCTTTGGCCTGCTTGGGCCTAATGGCGCGGGCAAGACCACCTTTCTATCCATGCTTACAGGGCTGCTTAAGCCGGATTCAGGCAGGATGCGGATTGCAGGGCTGGATATCAGAGATAATCTCAATGAAATTAAACATCATCTAAGTTTTGTGCCGCAGGATACAGCGCTGTACCCCGCATTAACTGCCGGAGAAAATCTGGCCTTCTTCGGCAGCATGCAGGGATTAAGCGGTTCTTATCTGCGCCTGCGCGTAGAGGAGTGTCTAACCATTTCTGATTTAAACAATTTTGCAGATTCAAGGGTTGAGACATTTTCCGGCGGGATGAAACGGAGGCTCTCTCTTGTTATCGGTCTTATCCACAAGCCGGACATCCTGTTTCTTGATGAGCCTACTGTCGGCATAGACCCGCAATCCAGGCATTTTATTTATAACACCCTTCGCAAAATGAATGCAGAAGGCATGACCATTGTTTACACAAGCCACTATATGGAAGAGGCGGAAGTGCTTTGCGATTATATAGCAATCATAGACCATGGTCGTGTAATTGCGCAAGGTGAGACAGGGCATCTCCTGTCGCAGCATGGGGCCGCCAATCTTGAACAATTATTTCTGGCGCTCACAGGGACAAGGATCAGGGAATGAAGCCAAATCCCGATTTAAGGTTTGGAATGAATATGCATAAATTATTAGCTTCCATAAGCAAAGAGGCAAAGATAATTATCCGGGACAGGGAGGCGCTTCTCCTCCTTTTTGTTATGCCGCTGGCATTTGTCCTTATTATGTCGCTGGCCATGAGGGATGCGTTTAAGGAAAAGGGCGGGGTGATATTTCCTATTGTAATCCTTGATATGGACGGCGGAAGGGTAGGCCGCGAAATCATCAATGCTTTTTCCAACACAAAGTATTTCAGGGTTGATACGTCATTGAACAATGAAGAGAGAGTCAGAGAAGATATTGCAAGGGGCAATCATAAATTTGCCGTTATTATACCTGCTGATACGACCCAAAAGGCAGTTCGGAGGGCTAAAGCGCAGATGGGAACGACTAACTATAAACAGGCAGGGGCATTATCCATTCGTTTAATGGCTGACCCGACCATACAGGCCGTTCACCGCAATATTGTGATATCTTCTTTGAATCGCATTTTACAGGGTATTGAGACAAAAATGCTCATAGAGCAATTTGCAGCCATTGCTGAGGAGGCCGCTGGAATCAATATCAACATACAGCAGGGCGAAGCCGCTAAGATAATAAGAATCTTTAGCGAGGTGACAGACGAATATACCGGCAGCGCCGGCGGCAATGCCATGCCAACATCAGTGCAGCAGAGTGTGCCTGCGTGGTCGTTGTTTGCCATGTTCTTTCTGGTAATCCCGCTGTCTGTAGCATTTATTAAAGAAAAACAACAGGGGAGTCTCTTAAGGCTGAAATCAATGCCTGTCCCCGCATGGGTGGTACTGGCAGGGAAGGTGATACCTTATTTCGTTATCAACCAGCTTCAGTTTGTCTTCATGATGTTGGTGGGTATGTATCTCCTTCCGTTTTTGGGCGGAGATGCGCTTGTAACAGGCAATTCCATTGCGGGTATCGTGATACTGACGATCAGCGCCAGCTTCGCTGCCATAGGCTATGGCCTGATGGTTGCAACCTTCTGCAAGACATCAGAGCAGGCTACAACACTTGGCGGCACATCTATCATAATATTTGGCGCAATAGGCGGGATCATGGTGCCTAAATTCGTAATGCCTTCTTTTATGCAGAAGCTTACTGTTATTTCCCCGATGTCATGGGGATTGGAAGGTTTCTTGGATATCTTTGTAAGGGGCGGAAATATAAATAATGTGCTGCCTGAGGCGTCTATGCTGTTTTTATTTGCAACAGTATGTTTCAGCATAGCGGCGCTGCGGTTTAGATTTATGTTTAGGTAGGAGGGTTATAAATAAGGTGGTGGGTTCTCAGGACACACATCTCAAAATGGAGCTTAAAAAGCTTATTGTGGAGACGTGCCACAAAAAGGTCGCGCCTGAAACAATACCGGACGATGCGGCTATCCTCGGCTCGGATTCAGCGCTGGGGTTGGATTCTCTTGATGTGCTGGAGCTTTCAGTCGCGCTTAAGACGCGGTTCGGGGTGCGCATCGTTGACAGCAAGGATGCGCTCAGAGTCATGAAATCCATCAATGCGCTGGCGGACGCTATTCAGCCAAAACAATGTCAAACAAAGGTGTAATTATCAGCGGCATCGGCGCTGTATCATCATGCGGCGCGGGTGTAAAGACGCTTGTTGAGCATATAAGGAAAGGGCTTGACAGCACAAGCCTTGTCCCAATATCTCCATCTATACCTGAAAGATTCAAGATTTCTTTTATACCAGGGAGGGATGAGGCTGTGAAAAGAGCCAAAACAGCGGAGGAGTTTATTGATGCCGTAATACTTAAGGCAGTTAATGAGGCGATGATGCAGGCAGGACTGGATACGGAATCCCTGAAAGACTGCGCGCTTATCATTGGCTCATCAGGGTTTATACTTGAGGCAGAGATTGAATACAGGATTAAAAAACAGAAGGGCGAAAACATGCCAGCGCCGCTTGCAAGGCGGGGCGCAGGGCATGTTGCATCGCGCCTTGCAAGGCGTCTGGGCATAAATGGGCCTGTAATAACTATCACAACTGCATGCACATCCAGCGCAAATGCAATGCTTGCCGCAGGGGGCATGATTGAGCGCGGGGATATAAAAAAGGCAATCGTAGTAGGGGCTGAGTTTATAAGCGCGGTTACCTTAAACGGTTTTAACTCTCTGATGCTTCTGGACCCCTGCGGCTGTAAGCCTTTTGACGCAGACCGCCGCGGCATCCAGATGGGCGAGGCATGCGCCGCGATAATAATGGAAAAGGGAGAGAAGACCTCTAAAAGAAGCTATTCCCTTTGCGGCTGGGCAAACCTGTGTGATACGCATAATGTGATAAGCAGCAGTTTAAACGGCGCCTCTGCGCATGATGTAATGCTGAAGGCCATAAAACACGTCGGCATAGAGCCCAGAGATGTGACTGCCATAAAGGCGCACGGTACAGCCAGCCCTGACAATGATCTTGCGGAAACAAGAGGCATGAGGACATTGTTTGACAGCGCGATTCCGCCGTTTACTGCCTTAAAAGGCTATGTGGGCAATACGCTTGGGGCATGCGGCGCAATAGAAACAGCGGCCTTTATAGGATGCCTTGACGCAGGCTTCATACCAAAGACGCTTGGCTTTAGCGAGATTGACCCTGCCATTGGAATAGCACCGCTTGAAGCGTATCTTGATGCTAATAAGGGCTATTATCTGTTAAATTTCTTTGGTTTCGGTGGAAATAATACATCGCTGGTTTTAAGATATGGATAAAAGGAAAGACCCTGTATATATCTTGTCTGCGTCAGCAGTGGGGCCGAATACCGATACAACAGCGGCTGAGCGCAGGGTTTTAAAAAGCGACCCGGAATCTTGCGATTTCCAGGATATTGTGAGGCAGTTGACCAGACATGACTTCCGGCGCATAGGACACTTTTCAGAGATTTCCGTGACAGGCTCTCAGATTGCCATCCGGCGCATGGCGCATCCAATATCTCCTGACACAGGGATATATTTCAGCACAGGCCTTGGCGAGGTTAAAAAAACAGTATCTATATTTGAGCAGGTATTGGGGGATGAAGAAGGGCTTGTCTCTCCATACAGCTTTGTAAATTCAGTCAGCAGCGCCACATCGTTTTATATTGCAAAGGCCTCGGGCATTGAGTCACGCAATATTACAATATCACAGGAAGAGCTTTCATTTGAAACTGCGCTCAGACTGGCCCAAACAGATATTGAGGACGGGACTGTCGAATGCGCACTTGTGGGCGGCGCAGATGAGTGCTCGCATCCCCGTTCAGAGCATATGCACCGCATAAAACTTGAAGACGGGCAGATAATGGGCGAAGGGAGCGGCTGGCTTTGTCTTGGGAAAAACAGCCGGAATGCCATAGGAAAATTGCTGATGGTAAAAGAGATAAATGGAGATGCATTATCAGAGTGGTTGAACGTAGCGGCAGATGCGATATCGCCGTGGATTACAGAACATGAAAAGGCATATCTGCTTCTAGGCTTTCGTCTGGACAAAAAACATATAGAGGGGCTTTTAAACCGCCTTCCTCAGGCAGAGATAAAAAATTATCTAAAATATTGCGGATGCTTTCATACTGCCGCGGCATTCGGCATTGCCTCTGTGTTTGACCATGCCCACACTGAACCAGCGATCTATTTTCATGTGAGCAGCAACCTTTACGGTCGGACAATGGTGGTCGGTGTGCGCGCATTTCCAGTGCAGCTCTAAACTGCCTGCTTTAACAGGCGGAATATCTCTTCTTCACGGTCAGCGCATTCTCTGACAATCGCTGCTAATTCACTATAAATCTCCTTGCCTGTCTCATGGCCTTTGCACAACCGGGCGCCCTTGACTGCAAACTCGCGCCACCTGTCGCCGTTTTTCGACATCTCATTTGCCGCATCTTTAAGCGCAGGCAGGCCGAGCAAATCCGAGGCCTCCTGTAAAAATGCGGTATACATGAACCTGAATCCTGCCCCGCCTGTGCCTATCTCTTCCTGCATCCGGACAACGCTTCCCAGATATACAGGCGCCTTTTCAGGCCCAAGCTTAACAGGCCAGCGCTCTATCTCCCTTGCCAGATAACGGATGCCCCGCACCCCGATAAACGGCAAAGGGATATTCAGCATTCTGCCGCAGGTTTGGCGGATGGCCTTTTTTATCGGCTCTTTCAAATCAGGCAAATCAGGCGAGCCAGGTATCTTTTCCGGATAATACAAAAGCCCTTTTGGCGCAAATATCCCTTTTGCAAAACGCGCCCTGCGCAAATCATCAGCCGGACAGGAGACAGGATGTTCAAAGACCGGGTCGCTGATAAGATAATTGTCTCCCTCTTTTCCAAAGACAACCAGATTGTGGGCATTAAACTGAAAACGCATGTCCCGCGGAAAATATGGAAGATAGAACACAGAGGCCTGCAAGCCGACTGATATGCCTTTTTCCAGCAGGCGGTCAAGTTCGGCCATGCTGTCTTCAGGTTTCCGAAAACGCATAGTACGAAGGGTAATGCCTAAACGTTTGCATATATTTTTAATAATGGCCCTTGGCGCAGCGCGATATGTCGTAAGGGGTATGCCGCCCATTTTGATAAACGGCATATACAGAAAAAACAAACCGCCTCCGATGCCAAAGACCATGGGCTCGCTTAAATCCAGTCCGCGGTTTCGTAAGAGTGCGCTCAGCGCTCCGCTTTCGCAATGCGCTGCATGGCGGTGGTCAAAAGGTTGTTTCATTAAGTCTTCTCTGTTTCAGCAGGCATGACATAATTTTTGGGTCGGATATTATGAGGCGCTTTGCATAGTTCTTCTACGCTCATTTTCATGGCATCGGTATATCGCTCAAGCATCGGTCTTTTAAGGCGGGCAAATACCTTTGGTTTAAAATGGCGATACACCTGCCATCGCCACAGGCCTGTTGTTGCAGCCAGAAGGCCGGGCGTCATTTGACACTTTAGCATATGATATTTCAAGGGGCTGGCCTCTCCGCGCAAAACATCCTGTCTTGCCTCTTCAACATGCTTATCAATTTCAGCATGGGCCTGGGCATTGACAATCTTTTCAACCTCCCAGCCCTTGCTCGGCACCACCACATATCTACCGTGTTCATCCTCTGCATAGCAGGCGCGGCGGTTGCCTTCAAGTATGGATTCTTCCTGTGGAACCTCTTTGGCCTTCATTTGTTTTAATATTATACAACAGTCAGAAGCATATAACAGATGGAGAATCTTGCGCTTTCCGGGATATAGCAGAGAAGCCTCTCGCCCTTTTTCAATCTGCCGGAATACAGCAGTTCCTCTATAATAAGATAAATAGAGGCAGCGCCTACATTCCCCTTTACAGTCAGATTTGTAAACCACCGGTTAAACGGGATATTAAAACCATTTGATGACATTGAATTGTGCAGCTTTTCACGGAAATACTCTGAGGAATAATGCGGCAGAAACCATGCAACCTCATCTGCCCTGAGGCCGCGTTTTGCTGCGATTGGCAATAAGGCGCGCTCCACTGATATGGAGATTATATGTTTATCCAGAAGCCTGGCGTCCTGCTTACTGGAAAAATAGCCCTGCTTGATAATGTCAAGTGGATCGTTTGCCTCACGCCAGCCTTTCAGATAATCATCTTCCTGTTTTATTGCCCCGCTGTACATGCAGACCGGCATATCTCCGGCAAAGGACAGATAGTCAATCCAGTCAATACGCAGCGAGATGCGGTTTTGATTGGGCTTGGAGGATATAAGCGCCGCGCCTGCGCCGTCAGAAAGCATCCAGCGCAGAAAATCCTTTTCAAAGCCAAGTTCAGGATGTTTCTCCAACTTGTCTATACGCGCATGGATTTCAGGTTCAAAATTTGCGCCGCGCATAAAACTGGATGCAAACTCAGAACCTGCGCACACAGCGGTTTTTGACAACCCCAATGCAACGTTCATATATCCGTATTTCATTGCCGTCATGCCTGAGCTGCACACGCCTGCTGTGGTAATAACCTCGCAGGGCGGACAGCTAAGTGCTCCATGCACCATCTGTCCGTGCGCAGGCTTAAACTGGTCAGGGCTTGATGTGCCGCAGCTTAAGACCTCCATGTCATTCAGATTAAAGCCGCTCTTTTTTGACAAGGCACGCACTGCCTCTGCTGTCATCTGCGCATTATTGTGGGTATATTTGCCGGTCTGAGGGTCTATGGCGTAATAACGGGTCTTGATGCCGTTATTCCGCAAAACGAGTTTTTTTGAGCGGGAGGGTTTGCCGCCGACCATCCCGAGTACCTGTTCTATTGCATCATTGCCTATCGGCTCATTGGGCAGAAACCCTGCAATATCATTTATGTAAACAGCTGGTGTCATGTATAACCTCTTCAAAGAAACATTTTCGGGGCAAGAAGGTAATATAAGTCAGTTGTATTGCGCTATCCGTTCAGTGGACGCCCCCGATGGCTGCTCAAATTTAGCTGCCTGCGCATCCAGCCTGCGGCATAAAAATAGTTTTAATACAGCGCGGATGATTACACCCAAAGGCACTACTGTAAGAATCATAGATATAAGGAACACAACATATACCATCAGGAGCAGTCTGCGTAGCGGGTGTCCCCGTTCTCCAATTCTGCGAAACAGCCTGCCCCAGATATAGAAACTGCGATGCGCTATCTTTTCACTGGCAATATAGCCTGGATTAACCTTTACTGCGCCGAGGCCCCATAGAAGAGACGCTCCCTGTTTGGATTTCAACACAGGTAAAGATTCTGCAATTGCGCGGCCAAAACGCGCGGCATTGGCAATGTCCATTATGCTGACACCGGCAGGGGGGAAAATACCCCAGAAGCCGCCTTTCTTGCCGGTTAAGAGCCACCGCGGGGTAGTTATAAAAGTCGCCAGCGGCGGCCCCTGGTCTACCAACACCACATTGTCAATATGTCTGGCTCCCAATGACTTCAACATGGCTTTTACCTTTTCCTGCGCGCAGAGCCACATATTGCGGCATGCAATTAAAGTAATTACAGACGTATCTTTGAGGGCCCTTGCCGCAGGCGATTTTAAAAAGCCTGTGACAGGCAAAGACGGCGATAAAAACCAGACCTGATAGGCCAGCACAATCAAGTCAAAACGGCTGTCAGGATTAAATGAGACAGGCTCCATCTCAGGTGGAATCATGTGCACAGATTCCGGGAACACATCCAGAAAATCAAGAAACGGCCATGGGAACGGATACGGCTTCCTGGGTTTAAGATTCTCCCAGACGATTTCTATATCCCTATGATTTTCCAGAGGGGCCATCATAGAACGTGCTACCTGTGTAAGCTGGCCTGTCTGTGAATAATACAAAACTAAAATACGCGCCATGTCAATCTAATATCTTACTTATATGAAAAAATTCCGCAAGAAAAAAATTAGCCCGTCCTGTTTATCTGCTGCAGGACAGGCTAAATAGGCTGAATTAAGCCAGTCAAGTCAAGAATTTTTTAAAAGAATTTTTTAAAATTTGACAGAGAAAAACCTTTTTTTTCTCTTTTTGCAATTCAAGATGTTTTTTGCTATACTTTTTCAACAGTCAGTATTCGGGAGGTAAATATGACAGTACAACAGCAATTAATAAAAGAGATTGAGGGCTTGCCGCTGGATGCCCAGAAGAAGGTTTTAAAGCTGGTTCATTTTGTAAAAGAAGAACTCTTTCCTTCACATATAAAAAATGTCGTTGAGGAACTTGAGGACAGTCATCTTGGAGCTATTGCTAAGAAACGCAGTGAAAGGAAAGGTAAAAAAGTAATCTCTTTGGAAGAAGCTGAAAGAAGGGTAGGGAGTCGTTAATGTTTGATGTGGTCATTGACGAGCTGGTTTTTACCGAAGATTTTAAGTGCATTGCTAAAAACGATCAGCAAAGGATAATAAAGATTATTAGAAAGAAATTGACTATCGGTCCGGAGCTTTATGGGAAACCTTTAAGAAGGGATTTAAAGGGATTCTGGAAACTGAAGATTGATAAATACAGAGTTGTTTATAGCATTGATAAGGGCAAAATAGAGGTATATGTGATTGTTGTTGGATTTAGAAGAAATGATGAGGTTTATAGAATGGCAGTTAAAAGGCTTGAACCGCATTAAGCTGCTTCTGTCATCCTCTGCGCCGGAACAGAGTTTCAGTCCCTCTCCCATTAAACGACATGGCCAAAACCTCCTCAAAAATCCTTATCCTTGACGCTATGTGGAATAAAACCCTTGCGGCAGTGCGGTCGCTGGGCAGAAGGGGGTTTTATCTTACAGTCGGCGAAAAGACCAGATTTGCAACCGCCCTTTTTTCCAAATATTGCAGCAGGCGGGTAATATATCCGTCTCCCGCATCTAAACAGGGTGAGTTTCTTGAGTGGCTTTTAAAAGAGGTTAAGTCAAATAGCTACGATATGCTCCTTCCCACCGAGTTTGAAACCCTTGAGATTATTTTGAAGAATAAAAAAGAGATTGAACCATATACAAGGATTCCGTTTGCAGATTATAATTTAATATCCAAGGTTAATGACAAGGCATGGCTTATAAGATATGCGGAGAAAAACGGCTATTTATGCCCGAAGACATATTTTGTTGAGGCTTTAAATGAGTTTCGCTATGAAGGCATGGAATATCCTTTGGTTATAAAGCCAAGAGAAAGTTCTGGTTCAAGGGGGCTTATATATGTGAACAGGCCTTCAGAATTTTTAACTGCCTTTCAGAAGGTTCACAGCAGGTATCCTTTTCCTCTTGTCCAGGAGTATATCCCGAATGGCGGCGCATATGGTGTAGGCGCGCTTTTTAATCTTAATTCAGAGCCAAGGGCTGCCTTTGTTTATAAGCGGCTCAGGGAGTATCCTGTCAGCGGAGGGCCAAGCACATTAAGAGAAAGCGTAAAAAATGATGAGATCAGAGATATCGCCGTCAGTCTGCTGAAATCTTTAAATTGGGTTGGTGTCGCAATGGTGGAGTTCAGGGTTGATGCAAGGGACGGCAAGGCAAAACTTATGGAAATAAATCCAAGATTCTGGGGTTCTTTACAGCTTGCAATTTTATCAGGAATGGATTTCCCGTATCTTCTTTATAAAATGGCTGTTGACGGCGATGTAGATCCCGTATGGGATTATGAGACAGGCATACGATGCCGGTGGTTGATTCCAGGGGATATATTGCACTTTATATCAAATCCCGACAGGATGCGGCTTCAACCGGGTTTCTTTACAAGGACACAAGGCGATGATATTATATCTGCCGCTGATCCAATGCCGATTGTAGGAAGGGTTTCGTCTGTTCTTCCTTTTTTGTTTGATAAGGAGATGAGGAGGCTGATTTTCAGGTAACTGCAACAACAATAGAGGAGGCATTATGAAAAGATTAATAATACTTTTTTTGACGGTCTTGGTTTTTGCGGCAAATACAGCTTATGCTGATTTTAAAAAGACCAAGATAGCTGTTATGGATTTTCAGGTGCAGGGTGAAAAATTTGAGACAGAAGATATAGGAAAGATAGTCGCTGAGTGGCTCATAACAGCCCTTGTTCAGGAAGGCCGTTTTGATGTTGTTGAAAGAAGGCTTCTTGAAAAGATACTTCAGGAGCAGAAGCTTAGCGTATCCGGAGTCGTAGACTCGGATAGTATCGCAAGGCTTGGAAAGGTTCTTGGCGCAAAAATAGTAGTTACAGGCTCTGTGATGAAACTCAGACAGTTTATGGAGGTAAATGCCCGCCTGATAAATGTTGAAAATGGCTCTATCATAGCAGCGGAAAAGGTCAAGAGTGAAAGCGCCACAAAGCTTGAAGAGCTTGTTACAGAGATGGCTGTTAAGATTATAAGCGATTTTCCTCTGGAGGGTTATATTGTGGAAATGGGAGAAAACAATACAGTTACAATAGACCTCGGGAAGCTTGCTGGAGCTAAGGTTGGGAAGAGATTTATTGTTTTTAAGGAAGGCAAGGCAATAAAGCATCCCAAAACAGGAGAGGTGCTTGATATAGAAAGGATAGAGATGGGCGAAGTAGAGGTAAGAGCAGTCAAGGAAAAGACAGCCACAGGCATTATTTTGCGGGAGGCATCCGGCCAGAAGATTGAATACGGGAATATGGTCAGAAGTTCTGTGGAGGCATCCGCCGCTGCCGCGCAACCCTCTTTGCCTGAAGAAAAGACAATGCCGGCTGAGGTAAAAAGAGAAAACCATCAGGCGGCAGGACAGTTTAATATAGGCGAGGAATATTATCTGCTCACAACCATCCATGCCGTAAAAAATACTGCTGGATGGGAAAACCGCACAGACCTGCCTGCAATCCATGCGGGTGAAAAGATTGTATTAACGAAGCTTGAGAGGCACTATGCAAAGTTTACATGGAAAGGGAATGAATATACCTTTGTGTATCACTATGCCAAAACACCAAATCCAGTAATGCTTTCCAAGTTTTTGACAAAAGATAATCCCGGACCTGTCATAGCAGGGTTTCCGGAAGATGTAAAGTCTTACATTGCAAGTGGTGAGGCAAAGGTTGGAATGACAAGGTGGCAGATGCTTTACTCAAAAGGGGCGCCGGTAATTGCCGGCAACAGAAAGACCTTTGATATGACACTGGAAAATATATTGAATGCAAATATGTGGGTTTATCTTCAGGGGAGACGCGATAAACTCTATATAGAATTCTCAGACGATAAGGTGGTTAATGTCAAGGACTAATCCAAGATGATGAATGCGCTGACTGTAGATTTGGAAGACTGGTATCACATCTGCGGAACAGCGGATAATGCGATGCCTTCAAAATGGATTGAGTACGAAAGCCGTGTGACCCGCAATACGGATAAGGTGCTTTCTATCCTGAGGCAGTATAATACAAGGGCAACATTCTTTGTCCTTGGCTATATCGCTGAAAAGGAACCGGATCTTATCAGGGCTATACATAGAGAGGGCCATGAACTGGCAATACACGGCTATTATCATCAGAGGCTGTTTGAATTATCCAGAGAGGCATTTGAAGAGGATGTAAAGAAATCAATTGATATTGTAAGGGCAGTTACAGGGGAAAGGGTTTTGGGTTACAGGGCGCCTGAGTGGTCAATAAGAAATAATACGCTCTGGGCTCTGGGTGTGCTGAAAAAATTGGGCATCTTGTATGATTCCAGCATGGTTCCGCTTACAAGGATGGGGGAAAGAAATTTTGGGCATTACCCCTATATGATAAAAACCGAATTCGGAAATATCTGGGAATTTCCTCTGACAACCATGAGATTCCTTTGGGAAAATCTTCCCTTTACAGGCGGACTTCCGTTAAGGATCTCACCTTACTGGTATACACTTTCAAAGCTAAAATGGATGAATAAAAGGTATGGTCAGCCAGGGCTTGTTTATGTGCATCCATGGGAGTTTGATAATGAGCATTCTGAGATAGACCTCCCTCTCAGCAGAAAATTTATGCATTATTTCAGGATATCTACGACAAGGCCAAAATTAGAAGGTCTGTTAAGACATCTGAAGTTTGGGCCTATTAAAGAGGTTATAACGTTGTAACGTTATGCAATAAACGCAATATGATTGCCGCTTTGCGGGAGCAGGTTTGTAACCTGCTCCTTAAAGTTTGTATTTGCCTCATACTAACTATTTGGGTTCAAGTTACAAACTTGAACCCGCTATAGCCAAGAGCCATGAGCTACACTATGATTGATAAATATTTCATAAAATCTTTTATAGCCACATGTCTTTTTGTTGGAGCCATATTAGGCGCTATTATATGGCTTTGTTTTTATTCAGTTTGGGCCGCATGGTTTTTTCTGTCAATGTTATTTTTATTTTTCGGGTGGTATTACAGACCCCAGATAGAAGCATTCGGGGGCAGATTTGCCGGCAAATTTATTGGTTTTATAAAATGAATAGAAGAGTTGTTATTACCGGAACCGGCCTGATAACCGCCCTTGGCATTGGGAAAAAACAGAATCTTTCAGGGATAATTGAAGGGCGAAATGCGATAAAAGAGATAGCCTCTTTTGATGTAAAAAGCTACAGGGGCAAGACCGGCGGAGAGATAAAGGAATTTAATTTTTCAAAAAAACTCAAAAGACTAAGACCTTCGCGGCTTGACAGGGCGACAAAGCTTCTGCTGACAGCGGCTGACGAGGCGGTTCTGGAAGCGGGTTTAAAGGAGGGCCTCCCTCAGGACACATCGCTTATATTAGGAACGACGCTTGGTGGAATGTTTTCAGGCGAGATATACCACCACAGCAGAATCTATGGAAAAAAGGGAAGGCCTTCGCTCATTTTAGATTACCTTGCCCACTGTCAGGGCGCTCATTTAGCCGAAGAATACGGATTAAACGGCAGGCAGTTTACAATCTCCAATGCCTGCGCATCAGGCACAAATGCCATAGGGTTTGCGTATAATGAGATACGTTCAGGCCGCGTGCATACAGTCATTGCCGGTGGTTATGATACTATGTGCGAATTTACATTTGCGGGTTTTAATTCGCTTCAGGCAGTAACCCCTTCGCTTTGCAGGCCGTTTGATAAGGGGCGCGACGGCCTCGTACTCGGAGAGGGAGTCGGTGTTATGGTGCTTGAGGAGATGGGTCGCGCTGAGGGAAGGGGCGCGGATATTATTGCGGAGGTTATAGGATACGGCGAGTCCAGCGATGCGTTTCATATTACGCGGCCTGAGCCGGGCGGCGTCTCTGCCGCTGCCGCAATATCAGATGCGCTGGAGGACGCTCAAATTGATGCGTCCCTGATTGACTATATAAACGCCCACGGCACAGCCACATCTTATAATGACGCTATGGAGGCCAGGGCAATCCAACGTGTCTTTGGAAATGCCTCCAAAACCATACCGGTAAGCTCAATAAAATCCATGATAGGCCATCTCCTGGGCGGGGCAGGCGCAGTAGAGGCTGTTATTACTATTTTGGCAATGAAGGAAGGAGTTCTTCCGCCGAATCTGAATTACAAAACCCCTGACCCTGAGTGTCCCCTTAATATCGTTGATAAACCCGGCCAGAGGATATCAATAAAAAGGGCTGTTTCAAACTCATTCGGCTTTGGCGGGGCGAATGCCGCAATAGTATTTCAGGATGTTAATGTATGAGCTGTGAATATGTTATTACAGGCATCGGCATTGTAAGCCCCATCGGTATCGGCAATCCTGCATTCTGGGATGCGCTCCTTGCCGGTAGAACCGGTATAAAAGAGATAAAGAGTTTTAATACCGAAGGACAGAGAAGCCGCCTTGGCGCAGAGATAAACCCAGACGATATAGATGCTGTTTTTTCCGATAAGAGATTCAGGAGGGCGGCTAAGATATCTAAATACTGTCTTGCGGCCGCAGGACTGGCAATAAAGGACAGTGGGCTCGACCCTTCCGGATGGGACCCGGCAAAGGCCGGTCTTGTTGTGGGTGTTACTCACGGCGCAATGAATTACACCAGGGAGTTCCACACTGTGCTGATAAGGGAAGGGGCGCTCTCAGCCAGTCCTATGTTTTTTTCAGACTCTGTCCTGAATGCGCCTGCCGGCAATGCCTCGATTGCATTCAATATAAAGGGCGCGGCGCATACAATCGCCGGCGGCATACCGGCCGGGATTGACGCCATTGATTACGCAATAAGGGTTATGAGGAATAATAATCTGGATGTCTGCATTGCAGGCGGCGCAGAGGAGATAGACGCCTTGGTATTTGACAGCTATGCAAGGTTCAGGCTGCTGTCGCCGAATAACAGGGGAAAAGAAGGCATTAAGCCCTTTGCCTCTGATAGAAACGGGTTAGTGACAGGAGAAGGCGCGTGCATGCTTGTGCTTGAAAAAAAAGAGGCGGCAGTCAAAAGGGGCGCGGTTGTTTATGCCGGAATTTCTGATGCAAGGGATTTTGATAATAAGATAATCTATGCGGTAACAGGCGCAAACGGCACCGGCAAAGATGTTGTTGAGGCCGGGATATTGAAGGCATTGCTGGCAGGGAATAATAAAAACGCGGCGAAGGTCTTTGTGGGGAATATTAAACCCCTTACAGGTGAATGTTTTGCCGCTGGCAGCGCAATGCAGG
>ORMF010880521.1_pt1 | contig 19560 bp, 23 predicted proteins | sample 1779871 | NCBI WGS metagenome assembly ORMF01 (sample SAMEA104232316, study PRJEB22302) | groundwater metagenome | biome: forest; feature: aquifer; material: groundwater | place: USA | collected 2011-08-07 | depth 5.4 m | reverse complement strand
TTCAACCGCCAGCTCATAGATTGGCTGCTTTGGTACAACACACGAAGGCCACACTGGTCGATTGGCCTTTGTTCTCCATTGCGGTATATTTGCAACAAGCTAACGCCGAAACAGTCTCATATGTTATGGACGAGTACATGCAGTTGCTCAAAAGACAAAATCTTGTTACTATAATTTTACCAATAGACTTGCTCCCTAATAATTTTCGTAACGAAATTTTCAGATTTTAGGCGAGGCGAAGTAAAAATTTTGAGGAATATACGGCGTATCTTCTGAAAAATTTTTACAAGGCCGCAGCCAAAATATGGAAATTGCAGTAGAAAAATTATTAGGGAGCAAGTCTAATAGCTCCTATCGTCTAGTTGGTCAGGACGCGTCCCTCTCACGGACGAAACTCGGGTTCGAATCCCGATGGGAGCACAAAATAAATAGCAACTGAAAGATTGTTATGGATTCTGACTTTCGTCAGAATGACAGAGGGAAACTAATCCTCTTTCGAGAGACGCTAGAATGACAGATAAAGTTTACTGATTTGCGATTGCTTCGACTAATTTATCAAGTCCGATACCTCTCGAAGCCTTCACTAAAACCAAGTCCCCTGGCTTTAATACATTTCGAATAACAGGCGCGGCTTCTTCCGCTGTATCAAAACTCCTGACAGATTTTGGCGACATCCCGCCGGCAGACATAGCCGATTCGGCTATAAATTTAGCTTGCGGACCCACCGTAAAAAGCAAATCAAAATTTTTACCGGCCATCATCCCGATTGCTTCGTGCGCCTGAATAGAATATTTTCCAAGCTCTCGCATATCGCCCAAAACGGCGATCTTGCGCTTGGCTTTCATAGTCCCCACCGCGTCAAGCGCGGCCCTCATGGAGAGTGGCGAGGCATTGTAAGCGTCATCGATGATGGATGATTTATTAAGGCCGGGAACATAGGCCATCCTATGCTTGGGCGGAGCATAATGAGCGCCGAGATATTCGGCGATCCTCACGAGATTTGACCCAAAAATCAGTCCGACACAGGTCGCGGCGGCGACAGCATAGCTATGAGTTTTCCCAAAAATATTCGCAAAGCGAATAGGCACGAAATTACCGCCATAGTTCAGTTTGAAGGCAATGCCAAACGGCCGCTCCTCTGTCACAAGCGTCTCAAAGTTTACCACCCGAACATCAGAGCGGGCGGATGAGCCAAAACGCATTATATGCGCGCGAGTTTTTTCATCCATCGCAGAAACATCGTCATCGTCATCGTTTAAGATAGCAAAGCCAATAGCCGGCAGACTTTCCAGAAGCTTGGCCTTTTCCCGCGCCACACTTTCTTGATTGGCAAAAAATTCTATGTGAACCGGCGTCTCGCCGAGCGCTGTTATCACGGCGATATTCGGCTTCGCGATATCCAGTAAATATCTCATATCGCCCGGTTTTTGCACGCCGTATTCAAGCACTAAAATCTCCGGATATTTCTGCCTAAAAATAAGCCGCCAGACTGACGCGCCGATCACCCGGCACCAAAAAAAGATTCCGCTGATATTATCCCAATCGCCTAAAATCGTAAGAGGCAGACCAATTTCATTGTTAAAATTTCCGTGTGAAGCTCTGACGCTTCGCAAATCTTTTAAGACGGCAAAAATAGCTTCTTTAGCGGAAGTCTTGCCGACGCTACCGGTGATGCCGATGACGCTCGGCTGATATTTAGCAATAGTCCATCTCGCCAAAATAGCCAGTAATTGTTCCATTCTTTTCCTAAAAAATAATCTCATAATTTCATCCGCATTACGCAATTGTTAAATTGCTAAATTGTTATAGAATATCCTGCTAGCAATTTAACAGTTTAACAATTCAGCGGTGATCTAATTTCTGTCGGGAGCGACATTGTAATAGTTTAATATAAATTCGGCCAATTCGCGAAAGGCGGGCACGACTGTTTCGCCGGCCAGTGGTGCGTTTCTTGGCTTATCCAATCTGATCAATATCACGAATCTGGGATCCGTGGCGGGCGCGTAACCCATATAGGTATTGATAACCTCATGGCTGTAACCGCCGTTTTTAAAATCGGGCACCTGCGCCGTGCCGGTTTTGCCGGCAACGGTATATTTGGAAATGTCAGCGATTTTTGCTTTTTTAACCGCTGAAACCATCATATCAGTGACCAGGTTGGCCGCCTCTTCCGATACAACTCGCCGAACTATGAGTGGCGCTTTATCCGAAGTCAGATATGGACGCATCAACACACCGCCATTAGCTAGCGCGCTAAAGGAATTGATAAGGGTGATGGGTGTCACTGAAACACCCTGACCATAAGATGCTGTCGCAAAGTTTATATCGCGTTTATTAACCTCAAGCGTTTTCAGACTGCCGACTACCTCTCCCGGCAAATCAATACCGGTTTTTTCTTTAAAACCAAATTTAACCAAATAATTATAAAAGTTTTCATGCCCGAGCCGACTCTCCGCGAAAGCAACGCCGGTATTTATTGACCGCTCGATGACCTCCGTCATCGTGACCGAACCATGACTTTTTAAATCCCAGTTTTTTATAGTTTTACCATTCAGGGTCAGTGCTCCGGAGTCAAAAAATCTTGTCTCGGGCGTGATACGCCCGGCATCGAGACCGCTCGCCATAGTTATGATTTTAAAAATAGATCCGGGTTCATAAACCGCCGAAACCGATTGATTTAAAAAACTCCCGATAGACGAAGCCGAATAATTATTCGGATCGAAAAAGGGGTGGTTTGCCATCGCGAGTATTTTTCCGCTTTTCGGCTCCTCAACTATCACTACGCCGCCAACTCCGGAGTATTTTTGGACTAGATTGTCTAAAATCTCTTCAGCCCGCGCCTGAATATTTCTATCTATGGTCAACTCCAAATCTTCACCGGGCGTACTTCTGATCAACAAATCGCCATCTAGTTTACCGGCTTTCCCTGCTAAAACATTCTGATAAAAAGATTCCGCACCGTATCGTCCGACTACTTTGTCGTCACTCCCCGAACCGACATAGCCCAAGACCTGAGAGGCCAGCGCCCCAAAGGGGTAAAATCTATATTCTTCTTCGTCGACATACACGCCCGGGATCGCCGCCTCTTGAATCTTATCAATATGTTCGGCTGAAGCTTTTTTGATTAGCAGTTCGTAAAGGTCATTTTTCTTGCCGAGCATCAGCCGAAGCTTTGACTCTTCGAGGCCGAGCATGTCCGCGAGCCGAGCAGAGGACTCCTCGATGTCCTCGATTTCTTTCGGCACGGCGAATATGACCGGATAGGTTTTGTTAACCGCGGCCGGTATCCTGTCGCCGGACTTATCCGTAAAATAAATCCCGCCGCGAGTCGCACGCAAATAACCTAAAAGCTGCTGTTGGGAGGCGGCGCGAGCTCCGTAGTATTTACCATTCTTGATCTGCAGGTTATATAAATTAAAAATTAGCGACGCATAGAGCGACGCCATCAAAAGAATGGTTAGCAGGAGTCGGCCGCCCCGAATTGGCAACCTTTCTTTATAAAAATCCGCCGAGCGCGATGATTTTTTGAAAAACATATCAATTTTGTAAGTTAGCACCGAGCGATCCTAGTTGGTTCATTTCCAAATATTCCGGTTTCTCTATTTTAATTAGGCCATATCGGACCGCTGTGGCATGAAGTTCTTTGGCATCAACTCGAGCGTAACGATCGTTTTTTAACTCGGCATTTTTGGCCTCAAGTTCTCTTTGCCGATTTTCTACTTCGGAGATATCGTGGGACAAAGTTACAGTCTGATTATAAATAATTATGCTCCAAACCGACACGCCAATAAGCGACGCGATACTCGCGGCCAAAAGCAAGTAACCGCGCTTCTTTTTTATATTTTTATTGGGTTCGATTATTGTCACGAGAGTAATCGCTAATAACGCGCCTACCCGCCGGTAGGCAGGAGTTTATTTCTAAATAATGCGAATTAGTCAGTTTAATATTTGGATTTGGATTGGTGCCAGTATAAATAGCGGCGCGGAGCTTGGCCGAACGAGAGCGGGGGTTGGCGCGCGCTTCTTCCTCCGTGGTCTCGATGATTTTTTTATTTATCAATTTCAGTAAACCGATTTGCGCGGTGGCACGCATCAAATTTTTTACGAGACGATCCTCGCCGGAATGAAACGAGATGATGGCGAGGCGAGCGCCGGATTTCAAAATTTTCTCCAAATTTTTAAAAACAGATTCGATATTTTCAAATTCGTGATTGGCATAGATGCGGAGCGCCTGAAACGAGCGGGTCGCGGGGTCGATGCGGCCACGCTCGTAGTTACCCGGGATAGCCCGCAATATAGATTCACGAAGATCAAAAGTAGTATCGATATTTTTTTGTTTAAGAGTTTTTTTAATTTCTTTAGCAATCGCGCCCGCGTATTTTTCGTCGCTATAGTCGCGAATGATTTTTGCGAGCTCGTCTTCACGCAGAGTCTTCAGCAATGTCCGGACGGGCGTGTAACGATCGCTCAAAGTCATAAAAAGCGGCTCATTCTTTTGAAAAGTAAAACCTCGGCCGGAATATTCTATTTCATCCGACGAAAGTCCTAAATCTAAAAACAGACCATCGGCCTTGCCCAATCCCCGGCTTTCGAGGATTGCCGGAATGTTTGTAAAATTATCCTGCACGGCAAAAATCTTGGCTCGAGAATCTTTGTTTCTTTCCTCAAATTCTTTAACAGCTTTCGGATCTTCATCCACAACTAAAAGTTTGCCCTCATCGCCTATAGCCTCGAGAATCAGCTCAGCGTGTCCCCCGCCTCCAAGCGTGCCGTCGACAAAGAACTCGCCGGATTTAGGCGCGAGGATTTCTAGAACTTCTCTGGGCATAACAGGTTTGTGGATCATAACTTTATAGACTGCACCAATATACTAATCAAGCACTAATATACTAATTTTTTAATTCGTATATTGCGGAGCTTATAAACCGGCTTCGCCTAATTTTTCGGCAATGGCGTCGGAATTATTTTCGGCCTTTGAGCGATACGATTTCCAGCTGTCGGTATCCCAGATTTCGAGACGGTTGAAAACACCGGTGACTACGGCCTCTTTTTTGAGTCCCGCGTATTCGCGGAGAGAGGCCGGAATGAGGATGCGTCCTTGGGTATCAAAATCCACATCGGATGCCGCGGACATTGTAAAACGCGAGAAAGCGCGAGAATCGGATTTTAAAATAGAAAGTTCGACGATCTTTTTCGCTAGAACCTCCCACTCTGAAGCGGTAAACACAAAAAGACAGCGGTCTAAGCCACGAGTAATAATCGCGCCGCTACCCAATTTCCCGCGAAATTTCGCCGGTATCGCCATGCGTCCTTTCGCGTCTAAGCTGTGCTGGTATTCGCCTATGAACATATAATTTCCCCACATTTCCCCACTATTCCCCACATAGATTTATAATACATCGACTGGGGCCGGAGTCAAAGAGCTGGAATGTTAATAACTAACGAGCTTACGAAACCATTTTCTTAGTAAAAAATAGAAACTCCCCCGTCCGCCAGTTAGCGGATCGAGGGAGATTTTTTATTTGTGGGCGCACTTGGAATCGGACCAAGAGTCTTTGCAATGTGAATGCAATGTTTTACCACTAAACTATGCGCCCAGCTTTTATAACTACTCTAAAACAAAAAGCCGCGGAAATCAATCGCGGCTTTTTGGGAACGTCAAGGTAAAATTGCCACGGGAAGGCCAGAGAGATTGCTTCGTGTACTCGCAATGACTGCTGTTAATGAAATCGCAGTCACCGCAATGACGGGGTAGTTGAAGGATTATCCCCCACCTTAATCCTCCCCCTTCTGCTGAAGAGGGAGGAGAAAGATGTTAAAGAAGTTCGACGACTGCGCCGGCGGCTTCGAGTTTTTTCTTCAACTCTTCCGCTTCTTCTTTTTTCAAGCCCTCCTTCACAACCTTCGGAGCGGCATCTACCAAATCTTTAGCTTCCTTGAGACCGAGGCCAGTCACCTCACGAAGCACTTTGATGACTTGAATTTTCTGACCGCCACCCTCCTTGATACTAACTTTCCATGCGGTCTTTTCTTCGGCTTCAGCCGGAGCGGCTCCGGCGCCAGCGGCCATCATAGGCATCGCGGCGGAGATTCCAAACTTCTCTTCCATAGCCTTTACAAGCTCGGAGAGCTCTAGGGCGTTCAGACCTTCGATTTTAGTTAGGATATCTTGAAATTTTTCCATAGTATTTTGTATTCCTTCGACAGGCTCAGGAAATAATTATTGGCTGAGCGAAGTCGAAGCCATACCTTAAGCTGTTACTTTTTCCAACTGCTCCTTACGACTATTAAGGGCAGTCATTACTTTTTTAATAGGCATACTAAACATAACCGCGATCTGAGTCAGCAGGATTTCTCTGGATGGCAACTTGGCGATGACCGCCATCTGCGCACCGTCAAAGAATTTCTTTTCCTTCGAGTCGTAACCGCCTAAGATCTTAAATTCTTTTTTGGTTTTCTTGAGCAGATCTTTGGCAAACTTGGCCACGCCGCCCACGACATCATAAATCGCCTTGGACGCGAAAATCGTGCCGACTTGAGCGTCAAACTGAGTCGGATCCACTTCGATGCCAGCATCTTTCATCGCGATTTTTAAAAGTCTTTTTTTAAAAACTTTAAATTTCGCTCCGGATTCTTTTAAGGCAGTCTTCAAGATGCGGACATCGGCAGTCGAAACTCCGGTAAAATCGGCGAAAACCAAACTATTCGAGTTTTTTAGCTCTTTTACTCCCAGCTCAACTTGTTCTTTCTTTTGAGTTTTAGTTAGCATATTTTTTGTATAAACAAAAACGACCTTTGTGGGTCGCATGAAATAGCAAATGGCTTACGGCTTAAAGCGTATCGTTTGGCAATACGCGATCAGTTATCAGCAATTTGTCTGAATCTTCGGCGGGATTTATGTCTTTTGCGACCACCCACTGTCTGCAGACCTTACAACTAATATAGCAAAATCCCCCGACTGTAGTCAAGGGATTGGCTTTTTATTGACATAGAGCATAAACATTACTAGTCACCCCACCGCAGGACTTCCAATAACAAGTCCATTGATTGGCGGTTGGATACGGATAGGTGTGCTGTAATATACAATTACTACTTCCGGCATAACAGCCGCCACCGGTCACGACTTTGCCGGGCGGACAAGTCGCGACACCAATACCAGAGTAAGTATAAGCCGTCACTATAGTAATAGGACCTCCCCCGCCGCCACTCGCGCCACACGACCCGCCGGTGATGATGCCACCGCGAGACTGTAGACCCGTCACCGTCTGGCCGGCCGGACAGCTAGCAGTAATGCCGGAAACGCCGCCCGACTTATAGACGCCACTCACATCAAGATCCCCCGAAACTAAGGCGTTCCCAAAAACCGCGAGGGGTCCGGTGCCGAGTCCACCGAGTTTAACCTGATTAGATGATCCGACATTCACTGGCGCTGCGGTATTACCACCAGGCGGAGTCGCGGTTGGCGGAAGCCATGCCGTTTGAGCGTAAACCACGATAGAAGTAATCGCCAGAAGCGAGAAAACCATTCCGAAATTATTTATTATAAATTTTACTTTATTCATATTTTTATTTATCAAATTTATTTTACCTCTCTTTTGGAACCACTACTCACCAGTTGATCCAATATTTTTTGCCTTTCCGCGACCCCGACACGACTCACGCTCGTTCTCTCCAGCTCATCCAAAATTCTTAACTTATCGCTTTCTGATAATATTTTCTCCGGCGACGGAGAACCAATAGGCTCATTTTTAAAAATCATAAAATATAAGATCAAAAGCGCCGCGATGGCAAAAATAGCGACAAGCAAAAGAGCTTTTATCCTGACCCGAGCCCTATCCTGAATTTTAAAATAATTTAAACTGTCGGACATAGTTTGTTATTTATAACATATCCCCCACCTCAGTCCCTGCCTACCGGCAGGCAGGCTCCCCCTTTTCAAGAGAGAGGAGGATAATTTGTTACTCGGGCTGGATTTCGATTATCCCGCCTATTTTTTTCTTCGGTATGATGCTCACATCAAAACTCGCCGATGCCGTTCGAGCCGGCACACTACTGTCGGTAACAGTAACTGTTCCGGTCTTCACCCCCACGGTCAGATAAATTTTCTGAATTGATAAACTACCACCGCTAAGTCCGTCCGTCCCGCCCCAGCTATAAGAATAAGGCGGGTTACCGCCCGAAACGAGCGCCGACCAAGTCACGGGCTTTCCTACCTCTGACGGGTTTGGAGAACCGTTGGATGCGATAACAAATGGTGACGGTCCCAAAGGTCCGCTTCCGCCGGAGCTAGGACCGAAAACTCCATAACCCATCCCACTACCGCCCGAAGTGATACCGCTAAAACTAATCCAGCCTACCACCTCACCACCCCAAGCCCACCCATTCCAATAGTATGGCGAACTCGCCGTCGTTGTGACGCCATATGCAGGACTCGTTCCCCGCAGACTAATCCAGCCGTCCCAACCATCGGAGCGACTCGCCCCACCACAATCCGCGCTTACCGTCCCCGCGCAGGCGCGCGCGAAACCGCTAATCTCGTGCGTTGACAGATTAAGCTTAGGTGAACAGCCTGGATTCCCTGCCGTGCCGGGACAGCCCGCCACATCCGGCGCGTTAAAACTTATCCAACCGATGTTTGGAGACCAGGCAAACCCCGAAAGATTGCCAATGCCATCCGCCCGCACGCCATATACGCCACCACCCGAACCACTATTCGCATCATTAAAACTTATCCAGCCGATGTTAGAGGACCAGGCCCAGCCAAAAATATTATCGGTAATAGACGCTTTGGCGGGTGAATAATCGTAGATAAAAGTAAAAATCGCGCCAACGACAAAAAGCGAGGTTAGAGCGACAGTTATGGCTATTTTATGAACCATAACTTAAGTATAACAAACTCCTACAATGACAATGACCATAACTATGACGATTGTCGCCACTCCTCGATTTTTTTATGACTTCCCGAAAGTAGAACTTTTGGCACGCTCATTTTTTTGGCACCTTTTTTTGGCACAAAAATCTCGGGGCGCGTGTAAACCGGATAACTGCCCTTCACTTCTTCGAGTGATTCATATTTGCCAAGCACACCCGGGATCTGGCGCGAGACGGCATCCACGACGACAGCGGCCGGTAGCTCGCCACCGGAAAGCACAAAATCACCGATCGAAATTTCTTCATCGGCCACATACTGCGCCACGCGCTCATCTACTCCTTCATATCGTCCACAAATCAAAACAAGCTGGTCGTATTTAGCAAGGCGCTTAGCATCAAGGTTGGAGAACTTCTTTCCCCGCGTGCTGAATAAAATTATCCTGCTCTTATTCTTCGAACCTTGTCGAGAAGCTACCTTTTTATTTATGAATTCAACTGCTTTATATATCGGTTCAATCTGCATAACCATACCGGGTCCCCCGCCAAACGGCCGGTCATCAACTTTCCGATGTTTCTTGTCCGACGAAAAATCTCGCAAGTCATGCGTTTGGACTTTAATAAGCCGCGAATCCGCCGCGCGTTTCAAAATAGACTCATTAAAATAGGAATCCAGAATTTTGGGGAAGATTGTGATTATGTCGAATCGCATAATTATCAGTCATTGCGAGCCTGCCCCTGCCTACCGGCAGGCAGGGCTTTGCGAAGCAATCTCGAGATTGCCTGCACCCCAGACTCCCCACGATGACACTGATATACAATATCACATATCTCTAAATAAATCAAAAACCGGACTTTATTAGAAAGACCGGTTGAATTGTTAATCTGGAAGCACTCGGCGAGGACAGCGACGATTTGCGAGCCAAGTTTTGTATTGATCTTTGTACTCGAGCAACTTCTTATGCCAAACTTTGAGGTCTTTCGGATGAGCCTTCGGAATGAGGATGGTCGCTGATTCAGCAATGCGCGTATCATCAATACCTTCGAGCCGAATCTGAGTCTCCGGTTTATTGTCCACGAGAGTCGTCACGCCAATTTGCTCGATGGGAACACGATAGCTTTGTGTGTCAATTTCATTCTCTAAAAATACCCATATGTCAATATAGCCCAGCGGCCCGCCGAAAATGGGCTCGTAATTCAACTCATCCAAATAGAAAATTCGGGATGACATTTCGAACCTCCTTCTTAAAAAGATCTATCCATAGCTTACTAAATGTCGGCCATAAAAGCAAACACCGACCTTTAGGGGTCGGGTGTTTAAGACTAATCTTCGGGCGGGAGTACGCGGCGAGGTTTGGGGTGATAGGCTTTCCATTTGGTAAATTCACTATATTTATCATGGATAAACTTACCCCAGACATCAAGGTCTTCCCTGCGTGGCACCAAGATGGTGGCTCTTAAAGCTATGCGCATCGCGAGTGAATTGGGATTCAAGACATTATAAAAGTCAACCGAAGTCTCGTTGTGGTCACTCCTAAGCGGATGATCTACGCTAATGAATCCAATTTTCACATAATAGGATTCGAGCGTCTCACAATCATCTGCAAAAACTACAATGCGCGCCATTTCCTCGTATACTTCAGGCAGGAAAATGACCTTGTTCAAAAATCTAGTAGCAGATAGACCGCCAAACTCCGGATCATAATTCGTCATGCGATACTCCTCAAAGAACTTATGTAGATAATAGCAAGATAATGTTTAAAATACAAACTTCGGAAGTGGCGTATCTGAAGGTTGGAGAACGGGAGAGAAATTTAAAAAACTCCGCAAGCGGAGTAAAATATTGTAAGATTGCCACGCAAGGCCCCTGCCTACCGGCACCTGCCTGCCGGTAGGCAGGGGCAGGTGCCGGTAGGCAGGGGCAGGTCGCAATGACGAAGTTGGAGGCGAGATTATTTCGCAAAAAATCGCGGTGGCAACAAAACAAAAATCCCCTTGCGGGGATTTTTGAAGAAGTCTTATTCTTATTCTCTCGGCTCCATTCGTTCACGAGGAACATGAGTCGAACCTTCCGGCTCTTCGATCTTCAGATTCACGCGGGCATTATTCTTAATGCCAACGATTCTCAAAAGCGAGCGGATGGATTTCGCGGTCGCACCCTGACGGCCGACTACCTGGCCCATATCAGTCGCGTGCACACGAAGAGACAAAAGCACTCCCATCTCATCAACCTTCCTTTCGACTTTGACATCGTCCGGATGATCAACGATAGACTTTACCAAGTACTCTAGGAATTGCTTGTCCGCATCTTGATTTAACATATCGTGTCTTTCTAAACTAATTCTACGACCTTTATCTTTCTATATATTATAGCAAATTATTATATATCTGTCAACCCCCCACTAGAGGTCTACTTCGCTTCCGCCGTAACTTCCGCTTTCTTCTCCTCCGGTTTGACTGCGCCCTCTACGGCTTTCGGACTCTTATGAACGGCTATCTTTTTGCCTTCGACAATCTTCGCGCCAACCAAAAGGTTATGCACTGTGTCGCTCGGCTGCGCGCCCATCTTTAACCAGTGCGTAATACGATCTTTATTAAAATCGGATTTATCCGAAACAGGATTAAACCAGCCCAAATCCTCGAGCTGTTTACCTCCACGCAATTTGTTGCGCTTTTCGCCCACAACGAGTCTATAGGCCGGCTGATGCTTTTTGCCGATGCGCTGTAGTCTTATCATCAACATAGATACAAGTATAATCGAATCTCAAAAATGCGTCAAGTCTCTGAATCAAAAAAGAGCTGGCTTGGCTCTTATGTTTGGACACTAACTTGATTCGGAACAGGCGAAGATAGCGCAACGGCCAATGTAATCGAAGCATTCTGCATGATGAGGTGTCTGACACTTTTGGCATTTGACAACGGTATCATTATGGGCGAAACCCTTTCCGCAAACTAGACAATGAGCCTTGCTTAATTCAATAGTATTTTTACCACTTGATGGATCGGCTACCGCGACACGCGACTGACGGGGTATCACTGGCCTAAGACGCGTGGCTACGAGTTGAGCAGTTTTTAGTCTTTCATTCTCTAATGCCGCGAAATCAATAAATTCTTCTGCTGGCCGGGGCCCCTTATCCAGATACAACAAGACCCCCTGATTAAATGCATAAGCCAATACAAAGATTATAAAAACGGACACTAATACTGCAAAGCATCCCATACCAAATCCCCCTCCTAACAAGCCCAGAGATTTCTATATAATAACCTACTTTTTTAAATAAAGCAAGACCCCGTCCAGTTCGTCTTCTAGCCGCCAGTTTGGGAATGGGAAAACATTGGAGACGATGCGAGAGCCGATTAAAAGTTCTTTTTGAAGTTTTGCCTCCAACGGCTTCATGATGTGGCCGATGCCATAGACGCTCACGGTATTGAACCGGGAAAAATCAACGGTCCAAAAATTTTGCCAATGCATAAAAGCCCGGCCACGCAGTCCAGCGCGGCGAATTTTCCACTTACCGAGCGCGACTAAAAGCGGATTGATTTCATAGCCATGCGCTTCGGCGCCAGTGCGAGCGAAAGCGATGACAATCTTCCCGTCCCCGGCGCCGATGTCCGCCATCCGATCTCCGGCTTTGGGTTTTGTAAAACCGATCATATGCTCCACCGCGCGCCGATGAGTGGGGACAAAGGGGGCGCCGCGCATCATGATGCCCGGGAGGAAGAATAGGACGAGAAGGGCTAATAAGAGCCAGAAGATTATTGATAAGATAAACACAAATTTCTAATTCCTAATTAACCTAATTATTCTAATCAAACCTGCCTGCCGGTAGGCAGGTCCCAATGACGAAATGTCTAAATTTATAAAATAATATTGTAAGATTCCTGCCTGCATCGCCTTTGCGTAGCCGCTACGGCGAAGCGAGGCCGGCAGGCAGGGCCACGGAATACCTCGCAATGACGAATCTCTTGGATATTTTGTTATTAGACATGAGTCATTTATGCCTAACTCAATTTCACCGAAAGTAATTTTGATACTCCATCCGCGCCCATCGTGACGCCGTAGAGAATGTCGGCCGCTTCCATCGTGGCGCGATTATGGGTAACGACTATAAATTGGGTATGTTTTGAAAATTCTTTAGCTAAATTCGCGAAACGGCGGGTATTGTTTTCATCAAGCGCGGCGTCAACTTCATCGAGAACTAGAAACGGCGGAGCAGAAACAGAAACAAGCGCGAAAAGCGCGGCGATGGAAACCAAGCTTTTCTCCCCGCCGGAGAGAACATCGAGACCTTTGATGCCTTTTTTCGGAAGCTGGATGTCGATATCCAGTCCGGCGATGTCATCCAAAACATCGCCGCTCTCGCCTCTACTCGAGACTAGGGTGGCGCCTTCTTCTTCCGTCGGACCACCTTCAAAGATATCTTCCGGTGCCTCTCTTTTTAAAACAACGAGCTTCGCGCGCCCTCCACCAAACATCAGCTGAAAATAATTGTTAAAGTGTTCATTGAGGTCGCCCAGAGCTTTGGTAAATTCAATTTTTACTTTTTCTCGCAAATCAACGATGAGCGATCGAAGATCCACCGAAGCCTTGCCCAAATCCTTGGTCTGCGTATCTAAAAACTGATACCTCGTTTCTGCCTCTTCGGCTTCCCGGAGCGTCGCTTGATCGATCTCGCCAATAGCCGATAGTTCGCCACGCAAACGCAACATCTTCCGCTCGGCGGTTTGAGAAAAATCAGGCGCCAAATCGGCGGGAATCACTACGCCATCAAACTCGCCTACCTCCCGGCCGACCTGCCTGATTTCTTCAAATAAATCATCCCTCCGCGCGACTACTCTTTCCAAGTCAAAACCAAGCCGGCTATTTTGCCGTTCTAGTTCGCTCAACTCATCTTTGCGCGCCTCGAAAGTCTCGAAGCATTTCCTAAAACTGACATTAAAGGATTCCAGTTCGCCAGCCACCGATGATTTTTCATCCCGAATTTTATCAAGCTCTTGGCTGATCACGATAAGCTCATGTTGAAGTTGGCCGCGAGAATTTTCAATCTCGAGCTTTAAATCCGTGAGATCAGGTTTCTTGCCTTCAAAAATTTCGTCGATTCGCCCTATGAGTTTCGAAATAATCTCACGAATCACCCCCGCGTCTTCGGAAGCGAGCGCGCCAACGAGCTCATCACGAGTCTGCCGAAGCGCGCTGACAAGCTCGGCTTCTTTTAGACTGACTTTTGAATCCGCCGAGGCGAATTCCAGCTTGGCCTCTAGTCGGCCCAGCTCGCGCTCGACCATCGCCCGCCGATCCAAAAGCTCCCGCTCGCGGCGATCGCCGCCTTCGACAAAAAGACTTCTGGGCTTGGAATTTTGCACCCTTGCAAGCTCGGCTTGTCGCGCGCCGACTTCGTCGCGTTTTTGGAAAATTTTTTCTTTCAGCAAAGCGAGCTGGGGGGCAAGCGCCGTCTCCTCCCCGCCTAGCACCTCCCGCTTCATAGCGAAATAAATATTTTCTATATTTTTCAAATCATCGGCAATATGCTTATGGTCGGCCCATTTTTGCGCCTGCCGTCTCAAGAGTTTCAAGCGCGGCAAAAGTTCATCCACCATGGCGCTAACTTTTTCCAGATTGCCGTCGGTGGATCGGAGCTTCAGCTCGGCATCGTGCCGTTTCAGCTGATACTGGCGGAGGCCGAGGATCTCCTCGATCATCTCCCGCCGTTCGGCCGGAGAAGCTTTTACAAATAAATCGCTGTTGCCCTGATTGATGATGGTGAGGCCTCGGGCGCCTAATTTTGACGACGCAAAAAAATCGATCAAATCTTTTAGTCGGACTTCGGCTTTATTCAAAAAATATTCCGATGAACCATCGCGAAAAATCTTGCGGGTAACAGACACCTCCGAAAAGTCGGATAGCGAAGACTCGGCCGGTGAACCCTCGAAATGCATACTGGCCTGTGCCAAAGAAATCCGAGAACGGCCGTCGGCGCCGGAAAAAATCAAGTCATCAGCTTTCATCCCGCGGAGATTCTTGGCTTCGCGCTCGCCGAGGATCCAGCGGATAGCGTCAATGACATTGCTCTTGCCGCTGCCATTTGGGCCCACGATCGCGACAAGTCCGCGCTCGGGAAAATCCAGCGCGGTCTTCCCGGCAAAAGATTTGAAACCTTGAAGTTCGAGGCGTTTGAGGCGCATAGAGAGTAATCGCGAATAACGCAAATTTACCGAAGCGAAATAATGCGGATAAATCTTAAAATGCTCCGAATTACTAAACTCATTCTGCTTTCATCCCAAACGGCTTCTTAGCCGATTTGGCCTGCCTGCCGACAGGCAGGGATCCAGTACTTATGAATAAAGATAAGAAACTTATATTTATCGGTAATGGATTCCTTCCGCCAGCCGGCGGATCGCAGGAATGACGCCGTGAGTTTCGTAATTCAAAGTTAGAGTGGATATTCTTAAGTTTATGAAAATTAAAGCGATTGCGCAAATAAAAAGGCGGGCTTGGGTATCCCGCCGAGCTTAGCAACTACGAATCAAGTCGACACCAAATAAGCGGATGTCAAATTCAGCGAATAAGAAAATCCCCCACCCAAACAATTACTATTACATCTTTTTCAAGGCGTTTTTGGCGGCGTCGACTTCCGCGTCTTGTTTGGAGGGGCCGGAGCCTTCGGCTACCATTTTGTCACCGAAATAAACGCCCATCGTGAAAACTTTGGCGTGGTCGGGGCCGATCTCGGAAATCACTTTATATGACGGCGTCATTTTGTAATCCGCTTGCACCTTTTCCTGCAGAGTGCTTTTGGGATCGCGATAAGTCTCGAGTTCCATCACTTTTTCTAAATGAGGCATCACGATGCGCAATACAAAAGCGCGCGAGGACTGGTAGCCCGAATCGAGATAGATGGCGCCGATCAAAGCCTCCATCGCGTTCGCGAGAATAACTTCACGAGCGCGGCCGGTGTCTTTGGCCTCGCCTTTTGAAAGACGCAAAAATCCGTCGAGTCCAATCTCTCGAGCGATGCTGGCGAGCATTATGTAATTTACGAGAGCCGCTCGAAAACTCGTGAGCGTCCCCTCTTCGTATTGCGGAAAGCGGGAATATAAATCTTCCGTAACGGCCAGCTCCAAAACAGCGTCGCCCAAAAATTCGAGGCGCTCATTGTGAGAGATGCCCTCGCGGGGATTTTCATTTAAATACGAGCGGTGCGTGAGGGCTTCCTCGAGCAGGCGTTCGTTTTTGAACGAATAACCGATTTTATTTTCTAAATTTTTTATTAACACTAAGACGCAGTCATTGCGAGGCCTTGCGAAGCAATCTCTAAAACAATAATGTAAGATTGCCGCGCCTGCCTACCGGCAGGCAGGTCGAAGGCTCCTCGCAATGACAAAAATATTTTTTTATTCTTTCCTCTCCTCCGTTTCCGTGTTTTCGCGATCTAGTGTTTTTTTGTTTTCTTGATTCATAGTTTTCTGATTCTCATGTGTCGCCGCTTCCTCCGGAGCAATCTCTTTAAAAACCGTGCCCAAGACTCCGTTGATAAACTTACCGGAATTGGGGCCGCCGTAATTCTTGGCTATTTCAATAGCTTCATTGATCGCAACTTTCGGAGGCACTTCGTTTTTATCGGCATACAGCAATTCATAGAGACCGATGCGAAGCGCATTTCTATCAACCATCGCGATCTGCGCTATCGGCCATTCCGGCGCCGCCTTCACGATAATGGCATCAATCTCCGCCATATGCTCGATGACGCCTTTCACGATTTTCCAGACAAATTCCGGCTCGTCAAAACCGGGCGCGAATTCTTTCATATTGCGCTCGACAATAACCGTGATATCTTCCTTGCGATTATAAAAGTCCCACTCGTAGAGAGATTGAAGAACTATTGAACGACCTAGTTGGCGGGTAGCCATAAATTTAGCTGAAGGTTATAAGTTTATAAGTTTTAAGTTTTCAAACTTCTAACTTTCAGCGAAGCGGAACTAATAACTTATAACTTATTTGCCATACTTCCCGCACTGCGGACAAGCGCGATGGCCAAAAACCGGCCCGGCGCAATTCTTGCAGGCCGCGATGGACAGTTTCTTCAAAGCTTGATGCGAGCGCCCTCGGCGCACCTTACCTTTGGATCGTTTTTTTGTTGGAACACCACCCATACTTTAATAAATTTCCAATTACCAATATCCCTGCCTACCGACAGGCAGGCAATTTCCAAAAATATAAAACTGAATAAATGGAAACCGAAACAGTTTAATTACTATTAATAGTAAGCGATGCGATGCAATTTGTCAACAATAACCCTGGCATGCGGTTTATGGTTATATAAATGGCTCTTTTTAGGGAGAAAACGATGGAGCCTAAAAAGCACACTGGGGTGCTGGACGGATTTTTAGAAACTGGCACCGAAGGCGTGATATGGATCTTTGAAAAAGATCAACGGGCCGGTTCGGAACATATGACTTGCCTCGAGAATGATGATCATCTAAAAGTCTACGGCACGAATAATTCAATACTCTTTGATGGAAAAATTGAGAAAGATTTCCAGATTGGCAGACAAAAACATCCCCTTAATCCCAGCGTTTGGCAACCCGTAGCCTTGGGTCTCTTTATCCACTGGACACAAAAAGGCTGGGAGCCCGACAATTGGGCCCGGCTCTTCATCGGATATTGGGAGTCCGGCGACAAAATAGAGCGTTTGCGTGCCGAGCTTATAAAGGCTCCGAAAAGTAAGGATATGAAATGAAGCGAATCGTGAAAGCCATGCTACCTCGCCGACTATGGAAACTGATCGCTCTACATGTGCTTTTCGCCTTCTCCGTAATGTGCGCGGTATCACTATGGCCACTAATCAAGGAATGTCGGCTAAGACCAGGATTTTTCAATAACTTTCTGCACGCGAAGTATATAAGGGAATACAACGGAGGCGGTTGCGCCTATGGCTTGGACAACCGGCCGTATCCGATAGAAGCTATAATCATTTCCGACTGCCGGCAATTCCAACTCGGGGAAGAAATTTGCCCGGACTGCGCGATGTCGCATGGCGTCGCGACCGCAATCACCAGAACTGATCTCCGGCCCATCCTCGAACAGTGGATAGAATTCAAGGGGTTTTGCGGAATCGATCTGGGGCCTATATATCGTTAAAAAAAATAAAACCCGCGCAATTAAAGATGGCGCGGGTATTTTTTTATTTTGCCTGCTCCCGCAGGCGCTTCAGATGCATCATCAGATAACTTTCGCGAACGATATTGGCTTCGGGGAGGCCGAATTCTTTCACTATCTCCAAAAGATCAGCGACGGTATTTTGTGGCGGAGCTTTTATTTCTATAAATTGTCCGAAACCTTCCACTTCATCCATGTCGAGTAGGAAGCCTCGGCGAACGAAAACTCGGCGATCTTTCAAAACTACGATTTTCTCTTCATCGAAACCGGCCAGGAGTTCTTCGACGCATTCGGACGGCACGGGGACGCAGACCTTAGCCCGAAGAGTCGGGTCTTTACCACCTCGCTTGTAGTAAAGCCAATAATGGCCCTTCCATTCGCGCAGGTGAAAACATTCATCGTCCTCGAGAAACTGCTGGTCCTTGAGCCGCAGATAAATATCTTTTTCCGGAAATTGGCCATGAATCTCCCAACCCAGTCGACGCAAAATATTTTCGTCAGGATGAGCCCGGACTTTCAAGGCCGGGCCGTAGATGACGGCATTTTTGCGAAGCAGGGTCGGGCTCCAAAGCAGAGTGTCGTTTTCCGTCATCTCCAGCCGCCGCTCTACCGAGTCGAATATCCGGCTAAGAATCTCGTCGCGACACTCCGCAATACCGGCGGAAGTCGTATTGATAGTATAAAGGGGCAGATTCGGAAACTTGTCGCGGAGCTCGGCTACGACTTTATCGATGCATTCGCGCATCAACGCCAACGCATCCGGATTCATCCGAGAACCGAATTTGACTTTTTGGGCGCGATGATCTTTACCGTATTCGCGCTCCAAGGCAGTCTCAATATCACAAATGAACACAAAAATCGCGTCCAGATAATTCATCCAGGGTCCTTCGAGAATGAAATCGTGAGCCAAATCTTTTTGGCGTTCGGTGATGGTACTATTTCGAAAATGCCATTCGAGATGACAGAGGGTGTCCACTATCCCGCGGTTCAAAAAATTGGCGTGAAAGATTCGGCTCGTCGCGGCATCAAGAAGATTGGTGAATGTATAAGTGAAGTGGCGCATCTCATAAGCGTAAGCGTCGATTCTGGGCATGGCCCGGACATCTTTGTTTTCGGCGCTCTCCTGTAGCAAGGGCAGTTTATACTTGCGCGCGCGAAGCCAGCGATCAATCTGCACCAACTGCGTATCTTTGCCGGCCTTAGCCAAACCGCAAAATTCTACCACGATTGGACGCATGGGATTTTCACTTTTTCTCTGCGGGCGATCGAGTTTTTTCAAAACACTCGTCGCTATTCCCGTAACACTCTCGATGTCGCGGATCATCTTTCGACTCCTTTAAAATTTGGAAAGAGCTTAAGCCAATCTTCGGCGAAGGCCAACCGTTAGTCAAGATTGTGTACTCGTCCATAACATATGAGACTGTTTCGGCGTTAGCTTGTTGCAAATATACCGCAATGGAGAACAAAGGCCAATCGACCAGTGTGGCCTTCGTGTGTTGTACCAAAGCAGCCAATCTATGAGCTGGCGGTTGAAC